>SAMEA104315428__coassemble_776_pt1 | contig 57114 bp, 45 predicted proteins | sample SAMEA104315428__metabat2_low_PE_040 | metagenome-assembled genome bin SAMEA104315428 (sample SAMEA104315428) | gut metagenome | biome: Monkey gut; feature: monkey-associated habitat; material: faeces | place: China | collected 2013
CCGCGTACATATCCTGTTCAATCGAATTTCCCGTTGAAAGGATCTCGGCAACGGCGGTCAGGAATTTCGACTTGCCGTCAATAGAGTCCATATCATATTTGTCGCGTTCACGCAAAATTCCGTATTCAATATCGTTTGCGGCTCCGTCGAGAAGATTCTGAAACTTCTCCCTGCCGTAATTTTTTATAATTTCGTCGGGATCCTTGCCGCCCGTAAGCTTCAGAACCCTTATTTTCAGTCCCGTCTGACCGAAGATGCCTATCGCGCGCTTTGTCGCCTTTTGTCCGGCTTCATCGGAATCGTAGGACAGTATAACCTCATTGGTATACCGTGCAACCAGCCGCGCCTGCTCCTGTGTCAGAGCCGTTCCGAGACAGGCGATCGAATTGGTGAAGCCCGCCTGATGCAGAGCGATAACGTCCATATATCCCTCGCAGATTATAAGGCTGTCGGGGTTGCCGTTCTTCGCAAAGTTCAGCGCAAAAACGCCGTTGCTTTTTTTGTAGACAAGCGTATCCGATGTGTTGATATACTTCGGCTTTGAATCGTCAAGAACTCGTCCGCCGAAAGCGATAACATTTCCCCTGAGGTCAATTATCGGCACCATTGCGCGGTGTCTGAAATTGTCGTAATACCTGACCTTGCCGTCCTTGTCGCTTCTCCTGACGAGATCCGCGTCGTAAAGTTCTTGATTTGTGAAGCCCTTTGTGTGCATATATCTCAGCAGCGCGTCCCACGAATCGGGCGCATAGCCGAGTCCAAAGTGCTTTATCGTCTGCATTGAAAGCCGACGCTTTCCTGCGAAATAGTCAAGTCCGACCTTGCCCTGCGGCGACATCATTGTCTGGTGGAAAAATCTTGCCGCCTCACGGTTTGCCGCCAATATGCGCTGACGGCGCTTTGCAAGGGTATCGTCGTACCCCTCGTCAGGCATTCTCATTCCCGCCCTGTCGGCAAGCTGTTTGACCGCCTCGACATAGTCAAGATTCTCGATTCGCCGCATAAAGGTTATTGCATCGCCGCCTGCACCGCAACCGAAGCAGTAAAACGACTGGCTCTCCGGATAGACGGTAAATGACGGTGTTTTTTCGTTGTGGAACGGGCAAAGTCCCTTGGGATTTCTGCCCCTTTTGGAAAGGTTGACATACTGAGAAATAAGGCTTTCGATATCGGTTCTTGAACGAAGTTCATTAAGAAACTCATCGCTTATTGCCATATAATCAACCTCCTTTTTAGTATCACACCAGCATCCACGAATTGGGGACAAAGAGCTCTTCAAAGGTGCTGACGGCAAATCTATCCGTCATTCCTGCAACATAGTCACAGACTGCACGCTCCACGCCCTCGCGCTCGCTGATTTTTATGTATAATTCCGGCATCTCATCGGGGTGATTCAGGTAGTATTCATACAGCCACTTTATCATCTCGACGGCTTTTGTTTCCTCGCTCTTGCAAGCCGGATTGGTGTAAACTCGGTCGAACATAAATGTGTGGAGTGTTGCGAAAGCGTCCGCACAGTCCTCGCCGAGAATAATATCGTTTTTACTGTTGCTGACAACGGATTTCACGAGCCTGTCAATGCGCTGACCCTTTGAATAGCCGAGCGCGTCGCGAATGTCGGACGGAATGTCCTCCTCCTTCATAACACCTGCGTGAATCGCGTCGTCAATGTCGTGGTTTATATACGCTATCCTGTCGGCAAGCCGTACGATTCTGCCCTCAAGGGTGTCCGCCTCCTTGCCGTTGGTGTGGCGTTCGATTCCGTTTCTCACTTCAAGTGTGAGGTTGAGGCCCTTGCCCTCTTTTTCAATCACGTCAACGACTCTGACGCTCTGCTCATAGTGGCGGAAGCCACCGTAGCAAACGCTGTTGAGCGCTCGCTCACCTGCATGACCGAACGGTGTATGACCGAGGTCGTGTCCGAGGGCTATCGCTTCGGTCAGCGTTTCGTTGAGACCGAGGCAGACCGCAATGGTTCTTGCGATCTGAGCAACCTCAAGGGTATGCGTCAGTCGGGTTCGGTAATAATCGCCCTGCGGCGAAAGAAAAACCTGCGTTTTGTGCTTCAGCCGACGGAACGAGTTGCAATGTATGACCCTGTCGCGGTCGTGCTGAAAACAGGTTCTCAGCTCGGTTTCGGGCTCGTAGACAAGCCGTCCCTTGCTTTCGTCGGAGAAGCAGGCATTCTTGCTGAGAATAAGATGCTCGTTTTCGCATAGCTTTTCTCTGACGGTCTTTTCCATACAATGCACCTCCCGACTTACTCAATAAATATATACTCCGTTTTTCGTCTTTTTCCTTTAAATATTTTTAAAAATTCTCAAATTCCTCTCCGATTTCTTCGGCGGAGAACTTTCCGAGACTTAAATCGACAAGCTTTCGTTCAAAATCGTCTGCATTGTCAACCGGCATTTTCAAAGTGACTGTGACCGTGTCGGCAAAATCGGAATCGCAGACTATTCCTCCACATTCGGGAATAAGAGAGTTGAGTCTTCCGTAAAAATTGTAATCACAGCAGACCTTCAAAACCTTGCAGAGCTTCATAGTGATGATTCCGCCTGCGTCAACGGCAATCTTCGCCGTGTGGGAATAGGCTCTCACCAGTCCGCCCGTGCCGAGAAGCGTACCGCCGAAATACCGCGTTGCCACAACAACGCAGTCGGTCAGCTCCTCTTTGAGGAGGACATCAAGAACAGGGATTCCTGCCGTGCCCTGAGGCTCGCCGTCGTCGGAATAGCGCCTGGTCTGTCCCTCTCGGAGGACATAGGCATAGACGTTATGCGTTGCGTCCCAATGCTTCGATTTTATCTCGTTGATAAAGGCAACCGCCTCTTCCTGGGTTGTAACGGGCTTGATGTAGCCGATGAACCGCGACTTTTTCTCAACAAATTCGTCGCTCGACGCTTTCGCTATTGTTCTGTACTCCGTGGCGATCACCCCTTTCAAATCAAATCTGCCGCACACCGTAACCGCGGCATTACCTCAAAAAAAGACGGTGTTCAACACACCGCCTTTTCTCTCATCATTATTTAGACAAATTGAAACGCTTATTGAAGCGGTCAACACGTCCGCCTGTGTCAACAAGCTTCTGCTTACCTGTAAAGAACGGGTGGCATTTTGAGCAAATATCAACACGCAGATCTTTTTTAGTTGAACATGTCTTTATCTCATTACCGCAAGCACAACGAACGACTGTCTCTTCGTACTTAGGATGGATTCCTTCCTTCATGTGTTTCACCTCTTTCGATATATTCACGCAAAAGCTATTGTATCACAGCTTTCACTAAATTGCAACAGTTTTTTTAATAAAAATCAATATTATTGAAAAAAACAGACCCCGTCTGTTGACAGGATCCGTGAAAGCAAAACAGCCGTTACGAAAACGACTGTTTGATGATGTCGGCGTCGCCTTATCTTCCCGGGCGGCTGCCCGCCGAGTATTGTCAGCGCGGAAGAGCTTAACTACCGTGTTCGGGATGGGAACGGGTGGACCCTCTTCGCCATAAACACCGACTGTGTTGGGAACTATTGTTCCCAAGCGACTTGCTTATTATATACCGTACCTGCCGATTTGTCAAGCATTTTTTAAAAGTTTTTTACTTTTTTTCGATAACTTTTTCGATTTCGCCGACATAGATGACATGGTAATCCGACGCAGGATAATTCTTCTCAATGGATTTGTCAAGAAACCCCGTATTGTCCATATTCTGAACCGCAATTTTCCTGCACTTGATTGTCAGCCTTGCCTCGGCAGGATAAACCGCCTCCCCGTCGGTTGCAAGGCTGAGTCCGGCTTCCTTTATCTTGTCGCAGTCCCTGCCGGAAATTCTGCCGCACAGCCTGAGCATATCCTTGTATTCGGGGTCAAAAAAGCTTATTGTGAAATAATCCTGTTCGTCAATAAATTTTTTCGTATATCTCTGCGGACGGATGAAAATGAACGCCACGTCCCTGCCCCAGAGCTCGCCGATTCCGCCCCAACTCACGGTCAAGGTATTCCACTTTTCGGGCGTTCCCGCGCTCACGAGCGCCCAGTCGTCCGCAATGAGCTTGACGGGATTCTCCTTTAATTCCTTTATTGTCATAAAATCACCTCATAAATTATCTTATGCTTTCTTGCTTTTTATGATTCCCGCCGCCGAAAAAACAGCAAACATAATCGCATTGACCGCAACAACGCTCGCGCCTGCCGGCATAGAAAAAGCAAACGAAACAAACAGTCCTATGAAGAAGCATATCACGGATACAATTGCCGACACAATTACTACCTTGCGGAAGGTTTTGCACACGCGCATTGCCGTCAGCGCAGGGAAAATCACAAGGCTTGAAATCAGCATTGCGCCCATTATCCTCATTCCGATAACAACCGTTATTGCGGTGAGCAAAGCGATCAGCGTGTTATACATTCCCGTTTTTGTGCCGGTCGCCGCGGCAAAGCTTTCGTCGAATGTGACCGAGAAGATCTTGTTGTAGAACACACAATACAGCACAAGCACGGCAGCCGAAAGAATGATGCTTATGACAACATCCGTGCTGCTCATTGCAAGTATACTGCCGAACATATAGCCATTGACATCCGAGTTAAGACCCGTTGTCATTGACGTGACAAGGATTCCCACCGCAAGCGCGGTGCTTGATATCAGCGCTATTGCAGCGTCGCCCTTGATCTTGCTGTTGTCGCTTATCCGCAGCAGAAGAAACGCCGAAATAATTACCACAGGCACAGAAATTGCCAGCGGAGCGACATTCATCGCCAGCGCAACACACAGCGCGCCGAAGCCGACGTGGGAAAGTCCGTCGCCGATCATTGAATAGCGTTTGAGTACAAGCGTAACTCCGAGGAGAGCGGCACAGAGCGCCACCAGAACGCCGACGATTATTGCGCGGCGCATAAACGCATACGAAAACATTTGAACAAACATATCAATCATTCGGCTCACCTCCGAGTATTCTCCTTGCGGCCGGTGTTTTCAGGTATTCCTCGGTTGTGCCGAAGAAGTCGCCGTCGTGCTCCATACAAAGAATTTTGTTCGCATACCGAACCGAGCTTTTTATGTCGTGCGTTACCATTATAACAGTTACTCCGTGTTCCTTATTCAAATGATTTATCAGCCGATACATATCCTCGGTAACGAACGGATCCAGTCTCGTTGTCGGCTCGTCCAAAAGCAAAAGTCTGTCCGTCGCGCACAGCGCCCTTGCGAGCAGAACCCTCTGCTGCTGACCGCCAGAAAGCTCGTTAAACGACTTATTCTTTATCGAATTGATTTTCATCATATCCATATTTTCACGGGCAATTCTTCTGTCCTCGGCGGTATAGAACAGCTTGCTTTTGCCGCCGAGCCTGCCGCTGAGAACAACCTCTTTTACGCCTGCGGGAAAGTCCTTCTGAACCTGTGTTTTCTGCGGAAGATATCCTATTTCGCTCTTATCAATTCCGTCAAAGGTAACCTTGCCCGATGAAATTTTCTGCAAGCCGAGTATGCCTTTGAGCAGGGTGCTTTTTCCGGCGCCGTTCTCTCCGACTATGCACAGGAAATCGCCCTCTTCGACGCTGAAGCTGACATTGTTGACCGCCTTGGTCGAATCATAGCTCATATTCACATTTTCGCATTTCAATATCTGCATCAGTTCAACGCCTCCTTTAGGTTATAATAATTCTGTCTCATCAAGGACAGGTAGGTTTCTCCGCGCTTCATCTCGTCGGAGGAAATGTTGTGGCACGAATGAAGAAGCAGCATCTTGACTCCAGTTTCGGTCGATACCGCCCTTGCTATTTTGGGCTCTGTCAGCTCCTCATAGAAAATCACGGGCAGCCTGTCCGCCTTGATTTTGTCGATTATCTGCGCCATAACCGACGCGCTCGGCTCGGTATTATCAACGCAGGAATCGAATGCGGCAGTATATTCAAGCCCAAATTCATGAGTAAAGTTTTTCATTGCAAAACGTGAACCCGAAATAATCTCTTTGCGCTTTGAGGTTTTGACAAGCTCGCTGAAATCGTCCCTGAGCTCAAGAATTTTCTCGACATATTCCTTTGCGTTTTCATTATAAAAGTCGGCGTTTTCAGGATCAGCTTCGCCCATTTTTTCGGCAATGCACTTAACCATCTTCGCCGCAGTTTCAAGATTTGTCCATATATGTTCGTCAGTTTCGCCGTCTTCGTGCTCCTCGTGCGGCTCCTCGCCGTGGTGATGCTCGTGACCGTTTATCTCAATTCCGAGCTCATCGGCAATTTCAACGGCAAGGATATCGTTCACCGCGTGAGTCATCTGCGTCACCCACGTCTCCGTATGCTCGCTGACGTAGAAAAAGATATCACAGTCCTCAAGCTCGATTATATCCTTCGGAGTCGGCTCGTAGGAGTGGCTCTCAACACCGGTCGGTAAAAGCATTTTGACCTCCGCCCTGTCGCCTGCCACCTGTCGCGCAAAATCGTAAGGGGCAAAAATCGAGCACACTATACTGATCTTATCGCTTTTCCGCGGTGCATTGTATGAACAGCCGCACAAAAAAATCATCAGCACAATCATCAAAAGCGCCGTAATCTTATTTTTCATTTTCTGCCTCCCTGCATTTTTCACACACGCCGTAGAGCACCGTTCTTTCCGGGCTGATCGTAAAACCGTGATGTTCAAGAATGTGCGCCGCGACCTCATCAAGGAATCCGCACTCAACATGGAGCAAATCTCCGCAGCGCGAGCATTTAAGATGATAATGCTCCGCACAGTTGTGCTCGTCGCCGATGTACTCGTAGCAGGCGCTCTGTCCCTCCTCGACGATGTATCTTCGTGCCTCTCCGCGCTTTACCAGCTTATCCAGGTGCCTGTATACCGTTGCCTTGCCGACGGGCTTTCCATCTTCGGCAAGCTTGGCTATCAATTCATCCGCCGTGAAATGCTTACCCGGTTCCTTTTTCAGAAACGAGAGTATCACTTCACCCTGTTTTGTGTTGTACGATGTTTCCATTATTACCACTTCCAATATGAAACTGAAACTCAATTTCATATTTTACTCTCCTTTAGTCTTTTTGTCAATACCGCGCTTGTCTTTAGCCCTGTTGTGTGATAAAATATATTAAACGGAGCGATTCACTCCGTTACCATTATGACTTTATTGTGTCCGACAGGAGAAATATATGAAAAAAACGATTTCATTTCTCATTTGTTTTATTTCGGTTTTTACTCTCAGCTCATGTTCCGTTGAAAAAACGCCGATACTTGACAACAGCGATAAAAGCTATTTTGTCGATTTCTACACCGACGAGGATTACGTCTATATCGAGTGTGTTCTGAACATTTACAACCCCAACAATACACCAACCGATGTATCCATTTATGCCATTGATAATGAGGATGTTGATATCGGGCTTCTCAAAAATCCGAACTTAACAGCCGTCGATAAGAACAGCGGCGAGGAGACCTTTTCATTAAAGAGCGGTGAAAACGCCGTAACCGTTCTTTTCCGCGGCGACTACGCCGGAATCTACCAGATAACCGAAAGGGCAATACCGCGATTTATTTACATAACACAAAACTAAGAACGAAGACCGCAATAAAACGGTCTGCGCTTTTTTACATAAATATTTTCTTTATCTGCTCAATCAAAATCTTCACAGCATTTACAACAAGATTTTTTATCAGCATAAACAGGCTCGGACTTTCAATCGGATTGCCCTTATCCTCTTCGGACATGGGTCTGATTGTCTCGGTGCCGTTCTCGTCTTTTTCATAAATAAGATACTGAGGAAGATCCTTTTCGCTGAACACCGTAAGCGGTTGTTCGCCGTGTCTGAGGACTCTGTAAATAACAGGATACAGCGCCCACGGGTAACAGTCGTGATTGAGATTCTGAACATACCACGTTGTGTTCGGGAAAAGTGCAGTTGACGAATCGATGGAAAGGTCGGGCGAAATATATTTATCCGTTCCGTTCGCCTTTGCCTGTGCGATATATTCATCACTCAGCTTTTCGCCGATAGGTGCCGTTGTCGTGCCCGGAGCCTGCTGCTCACAGGTGACAAGCATATCGCTCTGCTGATTTGCATTGTAAACTATCGGTAAAAGCTGATAGCCGTACTTTGCAAATATTGAAACATTCACCCCGTCTTTTTCCATCTGCTTATACATTGAAGTAAGCTTTGAACCGACGTTTTCATGATAATAGTTAATCTTTTTGATGAGACCTGCATATTCATCCTCAACGCCTGCAAAAATATAATCTCTCGCCTCTTCAAATCTATCGGAAGAAATCATTGCCCAATAAGCAGGAAATGTACCGTAGCTGACTCTCATAACATCGGGGGTAACGTATTTGGCGACTTTCGTACCTGTTTTGTTGAAGTAGTCCATCGTCATATCAAGCCCGTTAAGCTTATTGCTAAGTGTGATAATCTCTTTTAGAAGGGTAAACGGCAGCGTATCTCCGAGATTCTGAGTCGCAAAATAATCAACTCCGTCCGCGTCAAAATAAAGTTCACCATTGAAGAGCGAATCAGTCACTTCCATGCCGAAACAAATCGGGTTATAGAGGACAACATCGTCAACGTCCTCCCAGCCGTATTCGGCAAGATAGGCGGAAAGTATTACCGTTCCGAGACATCTTGCAAGGAGCTTGACGCGGGAATGTCCGGTCACTTCCTTTACAGCCTGAATATACTCATGGAGGTCGTCCGCAATGTCGCAGGGATCAATGCGGCTGTCGTACTGGTAGAAATACTTATAAAGCTCGCTTTGTGCACCGTCCGCCGTAGTCACATCGTTTGACGGCTTATGGATATCGTTTATAGGAACATTTCTCCAGTATTCGCAATTCTTTCGTCCCGAATTGTTCGTAACTTCACCGTTATTATCAAGCATATAATCCTTGCAGAGTTCAGCCATATACTGGGTAAACAGGGTCTTAAATTCCGAAAAATCGTCTGTCAAATATCCCTTGGTATAGATTGGAACAAGCTCCTTGGCTGCCTTCTTGATAAACTCTTCCGAAAAAACCGGAATCTCATAGCTGTCCGGATCATCCTTGTCAATGTAAACCGGTGAACGTCCGCGGACATAAATTATCGGCACGGTGTCACAATCACACGAATCCTTAGCGACCGCACTCATAGGAGCGACGATCATTACAAAGATTACCAGGCTCAAAAATACTGCTAAAAACTTCTTCATAAATACCTCTCCTTTGCCTGATTAAAATTATGTCAAAACAGTTTGCCAAATGCATCCATAATAATCTTCAGTACATTTATTATCAGCTTTTTAATGACGGTCAACAAGCTCGGACTTTCAAGCGGATTGCCGTTGTCCTCTTTAGTCATCGGGCGGATCGTATCGCCGTCGTTTTCTTTGCCCTCATAAGCGATATACTGCGGATAATTTTCGTCGCTGAACACCGTCATTTGTTCGCCGTCTGTCCTCAGAATTTTATATATCAGCGGACAGAGGATTCTCGGATAGCAGTTGTGCTTCATGTTCTGAATGTACCACGTTGTGTCTGGGAAGAGGGTGCCCGACGCATCGACGGCAAGGTCGGGAGAAACATATTTATATGTTCCGTCCGCCTTTGTTTTTTCAACATATTCATCGCTGAATTTGCTTCCGATGGGCGCTGTTACCGTTCCGGGTGCCTGCTGTTCACAGGTAACGATCATATCGCTCTGCTGATCCGCATTATGAACGATCGGATAAAGCTGGTAGCCGTACTTTGCAATCACGGAAACCCTTACTCCGTCAGTTTCCATCTGCTTGTACATTGTTGTAAGCTTTGAGCCGACTGTTTCGTGATAGTGGTTAAGCTTTTTTATAAGACCTGCGTATTCGTCCTCAACACCGGCAAATATGTAGTCCCTCGCCTCTTCAAATCTGTCGGCGGAAACCATTGACCAATAGCCGGGCGTTGTGCCGTAGCAAACCCTCATAACGTCGGGAGTAACATATCTTGCGACCTTGGTTGCGGTTTTATTAAAGTAATCCATTGTCAATCCGAGACCGTTCAGCTTGTTACTCAAGGTGATAACCTCCTTGAGCAGGGTGAGCGGAAGCGAATCGTCAAGGTTTTGGTTTGCAAAAAATTCAACTGCATCGGCATCAAAGTAAAGCTCGCCGTTGAACAGGGAGTTTGTAACCTCCGTGCCAAAGCATATCGGGTTATAAAGTACAACGTCATCAACATCCTCCCAGCCGTATTCGGCAAGGTAGGCGGAAAGAATTGTTGTTCCGAGACATCTTGCGAGAAGCTTGATTCGCGAGTGGCCCGTTACCTCTTTAACGGCTTGGATATACTCGTGAAGGTCGTCGGCAATATCGCATGGGTCAAGACGGCAGTCGTACTGGTAGAAATACTTGTAAAGCTCATTTGTAGCGCCCTGCGGCGTTGCGGCATCATTCGACGGCTTATGCACATCATATATGGGATTGTTTTTCCAGTAAGCGCTTGTGCTGTATCCGGAGTTATTTGCGATTTCACCGTTGTTGTCAAGCGCAAAATCCTTATAAGCCTCAGCCATATACTGCGTGAAAAGAGTTTTGAACTCAGAAAAATCGTCTGTCAAATAGCCCTTGGTATAGACAGGAACAAGCTCTTTCAACGCGTTCTCAACAAATCCGTCGGGAACGTAGGGAAGCGACTGACTGTTCGGGTCATCCTTGTCAGTAAGAATCGGCGCACGGCCGCGGACATAGATTATCGGCACGGTGTCGCAATTACACGAATCCTCGGCGACCGCACTCATAGGAGCGACGATTATTACAAAGATTACCAGACTCATAAATACTGCTAAAAACTTTTTCATAAATATCTCTCCTTTTTATATGGCTTTATTATATCTTTTATTTTGCGGCTTCCTTTTCGGCAAGCTCATCAAGATATTCGTCATAGGTGATGTTCTTATCATAGAAGCTGCCCGGAGTCACATCAATTATCCTGTCGGCAATCGTCTGAACAAACTGATGGTCGTGGGAGGTGAAGAGAACCGTCTCAGGGAAATTGATTATACCCTTGTTAAGCGACTCGATCGACTCAAGGTCAAGATGGTTCGTCGGCTCGTCAAAAATGAGAACATTTGCACCCGAAAGCATCATTTTGCAAAGCATACAGCGAACTCGCTCTCCTCCGGAAAGAACCTTTGCCTTTTTGGTTGCTTCTTCGCCGGAGAACATCATTCGGCCGAGCCAGCCTCTGACATCAGTTTCAAAAACGAGGTCTGAATACCTGCGGATCCAGTCAATAAGCGAATCCTCACAGCCGTCAAAAAATTCGGAGTTATCCGACGGGAAATAGGACTGCGATGTGGTAACGCCCCACTTGAACGTACCCTCGTCGGGTTCGATTTCACCGACAAGAATTTTGAAAAGCGTGGTCTTTGCCAGTCCGTCCGTGCCGACAAAAGCGACCTTCTCGCGCGGCTTTATCGTGAACGAAACGTTGTCGAGCACCTTTCTGTCGCCGATGGTTTTGCTTATACCGGAAACGGTCAGAAGCTCATTGCCGACCTCACGGTCAGGCTTGAAAGAAACGAACGGGAAACGGCGCGAAGAAACAGGCATATCCTCAAGGTTGAGCTCATCGAGAAGCTTCTTTCGGCTCGTTGCCTGCTTCGACTTTGACGCGTTTGCGCTGAATCGTGATATAAACTCCTGCAATTCTTTCTTTTTCTGTTCGGCTTTTTTGTTCTGCTCCCTCAACTGGCGCTGAGCGATCTGTGTGTAATCATACCAAAAATCGTAGTTACCGACATACATCTCAATCTTGCCGAAATCAATATCAACAATGTGTGTACAGACCTTGTTGAGAAAATGACGGTCATGCGAAACAACGATAACCGTGCTTTCAAGGTCAATTAGGAAATCCTCAAGCCATCTGACCGCCGCGATGTCGAGGTGGTTGGTAGGCTCGTCCATCAAGAGAATATTGGGATTTCCGAAAAGTGCCTGAGCCAAAAGAACCTTGACCTTTATATCATTGTCAAGCTCACTCATCTGAGCGTAATGGTACTCGTTCGTAACACCGAGACCGTTGAGCAGAATTTCAGCGTCACTTTCCGCGCTCCAGCCGCCCATCTCGGCGAACTCCTCTTCCAGCTCACTTACCTTGATTCCATCCTCTTCCGTGAAGTCCTCTTTCATATAGAGGGCTTCTTTCTCGTCCATAACCTCACACAGATGCGGATTTCCCATAAGCACCGTGCGGATAACGGTATATTCATCAAAAGCAAAGTGATCCTGACGAAGAACCGACATTCTCTCGCCCGGAGTGATAATTACCTCGCCCTTGTTCGGTTCAATTTCGCCGGAAAGTATTTTCAAAAAGGTGGACTTGCCCGCTCCGTTTGCTCCTATGAGTCCATAGCAGTTTCCGTCGGTGAATTTGAGATCCGCCCCTTTGAAAAGCTCTCTGCCGCCATACTGTAAGCTTACATTAACTGTACTGATCAAAACCTTATCTCCCTGATTATTATTTATCTTTTCACAAGATATTTAACAAATTTATATACTTGACTCTTGAACAAATAAAAGTATTTGCGAAAGAATCTTATCAACGGCAAAACTCTGACGTAAAGCAAATAATCCCTGTCCCGAACGCTGTGCTCTTTTCCGTTCCTTTCAAAGGATTTCAGCACACCGATTATGCGATCCTTGCCTACATTGTATTCATTGCCCCATTGATTATCGCCGCGCAAAACCAAAGTGCCGCCGTTGACGAACATAACGCGCTGAAGAATAAATTGTCCGTTGTCACGCTGATAGAACGCGACGTCCCCCGCCTTAATATCGCGGCGCGGCTTTGCCACGGTGACTGTATCCTTACCGTCCCGAATAACGGGAAGCATACTGCGCCCTGCGGAAACAAAGGATATTTCGCCGTGTTTTTCAAGCGTTTCATATATAAGCGGAGCCGCGTCATTATGGCTTTCATTATTGTTCAATCGAATCAGCCCCTTTTTTGAATATAATATATGCACTCATATACAGTTAATTTTATCATCTTCTATGTTTCATGTCAATATTTTCAAATTTAAAATATTCGGGCAAAAGCATAGCCTCCGTGCCGAAACACGGAGGCTGAAATTAAGCATTGTTTAATTGTACTCGGAAATTAGTACATTACTCTACCTGTGATGCTGTCGCCTGTGAGAGCAAATGTAGTTGTAACTGCACGAGTTCTCAAATCAAGGTTAAGAGTACCAAGGTAGTCGAAGTTGTAGTTGATTGTCCATACGCACTCGCCGCTGTCAAGAACAACAGGAGGATAATTCTTGTTGTCGTATGTACGAGTTGAACCGTCAGGAGCAACAAACTGAATCTTGCATACGTCTGTGCTTGTTTTGATGATTACCTGATGAACACCCTTCTTGATCTTACCGTCCATATATGTTCCTGCAGGATACATATCGGGGATAGAGATCGAATGGATGCTGAGGTCAAGACCGTCAACTGCGTTTACGGTAAGAACCTTGTAATCGCCGAGCCACTCTTTGCTGTATCTGGCAAATACATTATATGTTGAGCTTGCCTCGGAAGCGAGAACTTTGAATGTCCAAATCTCGTTGTCGCCGTCTTCTGTGATCATAACGTTGCCGCGCTCAAATGTTGTGCTTACTTCAGGATCGTTAGCGTCAACAAGACGGATAGCCTCAGGAGAACCTGAAACAACGACCTTAACGTTTGCCTCGGAACCGATTGTCGGTGTGCCTACTGTTTCAGCGCTGATAACGCTTGTAGATACAAGAGCTGCCTTAGCATCTGTGATAGCCTTTGTTGCAGCGTCAACCGTTGCCTGCTCTGACTTGAGGATGGTTCTTGAGAGAGTTGAACCTGCTGTAACTGCCGAAGCATAAGCTGCCCAGCTTGACTTGGTGTAGAACGGTGAAAGTGCGCTGTCGAACTCATTGACTGCTGCGTCAAGAGCTGTGTAATCAGCATACTCAACAACCGGAGTATCTGACTTAACGTTTACATAAGAGTCAGAAACGATCATTGTCTTTGATCTTGCTGCGTGGTAATCGGGAAGACTGTCGTCCTGAGGACCGTTAGCACGCTCAAACTGCCAGCCGTAGTCGATCTTCTTGTTCTGTGTCCAAAGGTCTTCCTTCTCGAAAGAAAGCTGAATGTCGGTCGGGGTGAAGAACTTAATCGAATAACCCGGCTGAGCGTCTTCCTTAACCTTAAATTTAAATGTACCGATAACTGTGTTGTCAGCCTTGATAGCCTTAACAAAGTTGGCCTGATCCTTTTTTGAATTATCGGCAAATGAAATTACACGGCAGCCTGCATACTGGTTGTAAGCAGCTTCGTTCTGAAGAGCCTTCGGCCAGTTAAGCGGACGAACGTCGCCGTCACGCGGAGACATACCCCAATCGAAGTACGGCTTATCGCCGATAAGTCTCCAGGTTTCAAACTCAGGACCGAAGGTGAAACCAACGTCGCCCTTGTCTGCATCCATGTTCTCTATGATATCGATGTTTGTCTTATCATAGAAAATGGTTGCATAGAGAATGCTGAAATAGAAGTTTGTTGTGCAAACCATATCGACTGTGAAGGTCTCGCCGGGCTCAACCTCTGTCTTGCTCGGAACATACCATACTTTTGCAACAGCGTTCTTATCGTCGATGTCATTCTCCGGATCCGTTGCATAGTACTTGTACCTGTAGTCTCCCCAGTACTCGTAGTCGTCATTCCACGGAGTCTTCATCTTCTCGTAAAGAGCTTCCCACTCTGCGTCAGAAGCGCCCTTAGCCTTAAGAGCGTGATACTCATCAATGATCTCCTGAGACCAGAAGCTGAGGTTGTACTCAAGGATCTCTTCGTCCGCCGGAGTTTCGCGAAGATTGGTTGACTTTATTTTTCCGCTAAGAAAAACAATGTCGATTCTGTCTTTCGGGTTTGTTATTGCCATCTCTTCATCGGGATAAACAACATCATCCGCTGCCGATCCGACAATAGCAAAGCTTGAGAAGACAAAAAGTACAGCCAAAACAATACTTAAAACTTTCTTTGCCATAAAAATTTCCTCCTAATAATTTATCTTTAGTCCCCCTCTCTCGTGGGGGATCAAAGCCATTGTTACGAAACTCTGCCAGTTGACTGGTTGAGTACGCCTGAACCGGAAATTACGTTCTCGATGAGCTTTCCGTCAGCCGCCGTTACCATTCTGTCGCCGTTTATGTTCGCTGCAAGTATTCCTGCCGCTGTGAGCGAACTTACGCTCATTATCTGATTCTCTATGTCGTTGATGTCTCTTGCGGTGATCGTTCCGTCGCCGTTTACATCACCGTAGATAAGGATCACATACTCGCCTATTACGTTGCCGTCAAGGTCTGTTACCGTTACGGTTGAGCCCGTTCCGATATATCTTCCCGTTACTGCCTTCGTAATCGTTACGTTTACGTTCTCCATCTCGAAATAGGTGCTCTTCAATGTGTTCTCACGAAGTCCCGTGTCAAGTCCCTTGATGTAGGTTACTCCGCCGGACTTCTTGTAAGACGCGCCGTTCTTGAGCTCAAACTTCGCTACCTTCGTATCCTCCGGCTCAAGCGAATCAATATAGCCCTGAAGTGTGGCTGTCATTTCATTGACAAAAGCCTGGTCGCTTATTTTGCGATCCATATTTTTAGATACGGTATTCTCGCGATAATCGTTGATAAGAGCCATTACCTCATCAAAGTTCTTATATGTATTATTATAAATTTCCGAGCTCGAATTGTCAAGCAAATCCAAGATTTTTTGAAGTTCTGTATAGTTTGCCAATTTTTCAATCAAATCATTGGTACCTTTTACTATATTTTCGGCGAAAGCGTCTACTTCCTGCTGTTTGTCAATCTTGTATCCGTAACCGACGGACGCAATTATTTCTTTAAGTGCAGCAACACTTTCATCTGTATATATTCCCTTTTCGATTTTGGCATTCGCTTTACTTATAGCATTTTCAACACTTGTGTAATCTGCCGGCTTGTAATCGAGGGCATTGCTTCCGGCGATAACAGCCGCAGTATACATATCAACCTTTTTCTGATCGCGGATATCATACTCCCAGTTGATCGAGCGGATTATCTCACGAAGCGGATTAACCGTCTCGTCTGTATACAGACCTGTGTCGATCTTGGCTTGTGCCTCGGTGACCGCTTTTCTGAGCTCGTCGTATGAGGCATTCTTGTATTTAAGATCCGTGAGCGCAGTCTCTATTGCCTGAGCAAAAGCGGTTACGCGCTTCTGATATCTTATATCCAGTCCCTCTTCGACTGCCGCGAGAGCGTCCTGAAGATTCTGCCAGCTTTCATCTGTATAAAGCTCTGAGTTCGTCGGAACCTTATTCTTTGCCGTTGTCACCGCTGAATAGTCCGCCGGGTTGTACTCCAGCTTTTCAACTGCCGCTCTGATTGCCGCGGCATAGCCGTCAACCTTTGCCTGTTCAAAAATGTTGAGGGTGTAGTCAACAGAATTTATAGCCAATCTGACTGCCGCTCTCGATGCCGCCGTGTGGAGCTTTTCGTCCATTGCGGCTTCAGCTTCCTGAATTGCCTTTCTGACGTCGTCATAATTTGCGCCGAGAGGATCAAGTTCTTCTATCGCCTCTTCAATGTCGTCCGCAAACTTATTGACCTCAGCCTGGTGAGTGATGTCAAGACCCTTGACAACGGCATTTATCTTATCCTGAAGATTCTGCCAGCTTTCATCTGTGTAAGGTGCCGAGCTTTCCGGAACCTTTTCGAGTGCGGCATCAACACGGCTGTAATCGGCAGGTTTAACCGAAAGACCCTTTATTGCTTCGCGAATTGCGGGCGGATAGGTATCTACCGTTGACTGATATCTGATATCAAGAGTTAAATTCATGCTGTCGAGCACCTTATTGAGAGCTGCTACCGATTCATCGGTATAGATTGAAAGGTCAGTCGGTATCTCGCCCTTTGCCTTTTCAACCTCGGTGTAATCCGCAGGAAGATACTCAAGCGCGTTTATTGCGTCCTCTATATTCTTTGCAAAGCCGTTTACCTCTGTCTGATGAGTTATATCCAGTCCCTCAACAACAGCATTCAGCTTGTTCTGAAGATTCTGCCAGCTTTCCTTAGTATATATGCTTGAATCTGCCGGAACTTTACCCTTTGCGACAGTAACTGCCGAATAATCGGCATCCTTATATCTGAGACCCTCTCGCGCCGCCTTTATATTGTCCGCAAATTTGTCAACCTTTGCCTGCTCATTCTTGCCGAGCGATCTGTCAACCGCGTTTACAGCGTCGTTGAGCGCCTTTACCGTTTCGTCCGTGTAAAGAGTGAGGTCTGACGGAATCTTTGAGATTTCCGAATCGACCTGAGTGTAATCCGCAGGAACAAACTTCTCAACAAGCTTCGAGATAGCGTCATTTATCGCATCGGCAAAGCCGTTGACTCTCTCCTGCTCCGTGATACCGAGGTTGTAAACAACAGCGGCAATGGCGTCATCAAGAACCTTGATTGATTCGTCGGTATAAATGCCCTCTGCCTTTTTGGCGTTTGCCGCCGTGATGGCTTCCGTAACGGAAGTATAATCGGCGCCTTTCTCCTTGAGCGCTTTTATTGCGTCTTTCACAGCGTCCGCATAACCGTCAACCGTGGTCTGATATCTGATGTCGAGATATTTGTCGATTCCGTTTACTACATTGTTAAGGTTTTCAACAGATGCATCGGTATAAATCGTAAGGTCAGCCGGGATATCAGCCAAAGCAAGATTAACATTTGTGTAATCGGCAGGCTTGTATCTCAAAACCTCTATCGCCGTTTCAATCGCCTCGGCGTAAGTATCGACCTGAGACTGATATCTGATGTCCAGTCCCTCTACGACTTCGGCAATCTTATTCTGAAGGTGTGTCCAGCTCTCCTCCGTGTAAAGACTTGAGTCTGACGGCACCTTGTTCTTCGCCGCCGTTACAGCCGAATAATCAGCCTTTTTGTATTTAAGACCGTTGATAGCGTTGTTTATGCTTGTAACATAGCCGTCAACCGTTGACTGCTTATCCGCTGTAAGAGTTGTATCAATCTTCTTGAGAACCGAGTTAAGCGTTGCAACCGAAAGAGCCGTGTAAAGCGATGTGTCCTCCGGGATATTTGTTTTTGCAAGCTCAACCTGCGTGTAGTCGGCAGGAGCATATTTCAATGCGCCTATGGCGTCGCTGATTGCCTTTGCATATCCGTCAACCGTCGACTGGTATCTGATGTCAAGGCTTGTGTCAACGCTTGCTATTGCAAGGTTGAGAGCGGAAACAGTTGCCTCGGTATAAAGCGAATAGCCCGGATGTGCCTTCTCAAACGCATCGTTCTCGTCAAGCTTTTCCTGCGCGAGAGTCTTGTTTGCATTTACATTTGTATAGTTTGCAGGGAGATATTCAAGCTTGGCTACGGCATCACGAATAGCCGCCGCATAGCCGTCAACCTGTGCCTGCTTGCTTATGTCAAGGTTCTGAACAACTCCCGTATAAGCATTTGTAAGTCTCGTAAGACTTTCCGACGTATAGAGCTTGCTTCCGCTTTCCATATATACGGCAGCCTCGCTCTGTGCCTTTGTTACATCGGAATAATCCGCTTTGTTTTCTTTCAAGGATGAAAGTGCGTTAATGATTGCCGTTGCGTAAGCGTCAACCTGTGCCTGCTTGTCGCTGTCAAGATTTCTGACAACATTGTTTATCGCTGTCGTAACATTCGACCAGTTTGAATAGAAGGTTTCGGCAGTAAAGCCGTATGTTGTAGCGTAAGTCTTCAAAATATTATCCGCAAACGCATCAGCCTGCATGATAGCTTCATCAACCGCCGTATAGTCGGCTGTGTTGGTCATAAGCTTATCAATCGCCGAACGGAGTGCCGCGACGCCGCGGTCAATTTCGCTCTGATATCTGATGTCGAGATCAAGCTTGGACTCAAGTGAAGCAATTGCTTTGTCGACCGCCGTAAAGTCGCTGTACTTTGACCTGTCTATTGAATTTGCATAGGCTATGAGTGACTCAGCCTCCGAAATATCGGCAGGCTTGTATTCGATGTTATCAAGCCAGTAATTGAGCTTTGCAACAGCCGCATCAATTTCCGACTGATGCGAAAGGTCAAGACCGTGAAGCGCAACGAGCTCGTTATATGATGAGGTAAGATTTTCTGCGACCTCATCGGTGATGTACGAAAGCTTGAGTACCTTGTATGCGCTCTCTACTTTCTTTGCGGCTGAATAATCCGCCCCGTTCACCTTGAGAGCATCAATCGCATTCTTCAAAAGAAGCGTATATCCTTCAACCTTTGACTGTTCCGTAACATCAAGAAATTCTGTGAGAGTATATCCCTCCAATTCATTGTATACACAACCTGAGTTTTTCAGAACTGTCTCAAGCTTTGACCAGCCGTCGTATACCTCGGCAGCGCTCTTGCCGTAGATCGTCGGTGTCTCCGTCATAATCTTATTAACGGTATTGAGGTTGGCAAGGAACTCCGAGTAATCCGCCGTTGCATATTCAAGCGCATCAATCGCAGCCTTGATATCAATCGCCGCCTTATCAACCGCAGGCTGATAAAGTACGCTGCAATCTGCGGCATAATTGTCGATGAGATTCTGGAGCTTTGCCCATGAAGCAAGTGTGTAGTTGGCTGAATTTTTGCCTGTCGCCTGCTTGTAGTATGCGTCGGCAAGAGAATAGTCGGCCCTTCTCATTTTAAGGTTTGAATATGCCGTTTTCAATGTAGAATAAGCATAATCAATATCGCTCTGAGAAACATCGGGCTTTGCAAGGCAGCCCTTTGCGTTCATATATGCGTTCTTGAAATCCTCCCAGCCCGATGAATAGTACCAGGACTGCGGATTGTATCCCTTGAACTCGCCCTCGGCAAGCTCCGTGGACATCGTTGTCGGGTCTGTTCCGTGTATCTCTTCAATAAGAGTTCTCAGCGAGCCTTTATCGTATGTAATGAATCGGAAACTGAAAGACTGTCCGACATATACTGCTGTCCAGCCCGCAGGAGTATGATATTTAAGCGAAACGGTGTATTCCTTAGTGCCTGTTTCCTTGCAGGGACCCACGCCCTCAAAATAGGACTGGAGTGTTGAACCGATTGCCGTATTCGTCATTTGAATTGTGTTCTTCGACGGAGTAATGCTCAAAGCTTTTTCTACTGTCGTGTCTGTTGACGGATCATTCTCCGTGTTGTCAGAGCTGAATGTTTTGACGATTCCGTCCGCACAAAATACCTTACCGATAGAAACATTAACCCTTTCATCGGAATCCGTTGCATACTGCGGAATTACCGTATGAAAACGCAAATTGAGCGACGCAAGCGTTGAGGTTACGCTCTTATCTATATATACAACAGAAAGCGGACGATTGCTGTCAGCGTTGTAAGCAACATTATAATTCTTGCTCGGCGTGCCGTCCGAAAAATCCTTCATGACACCGAAATCCGTTGTCCATGCAGAAGCCGAAGCGGTGAAGGCCTGAGTTTTTGTATAGTCTATTGAGCCTTTTCCGGTTCCGTTGTTGTAAACAGAGCCGTACACATTTTCACCGAGTATCTGAGTTGCAATGTAAGATCTGTTCTTCGTGGCCTGACCGAGACCGTATTCGGCATAAGTTCTCTTTGTCGTGTTGATACCGGCAGGAACTGCAATCGACTCAACATAAGAAACGCACTGTGTTTCGTAGTTGTTAGTGTATGTTTTTCCGCTGAGCTGATTAGTCTCGCTGTAAGAATAGCTGACTGTAAAAATCAAAGTCGTACCGACCGCCGCAGTACCGCCGCTGACCGTCCATGTGTATGTACCGTTGGCATAGGCAGGAGTGGACGATGTGTATGTAACGGTAGTATTGTTGCACGAAATAGTCGGTGCATTGTCAAGCGTCACGCCCGGTGTAAACGATATCTGGGTGGCATAAGGAGTTTCGCCCGAATAGGCAATAGTCGCAAATCTTCCCGACAAGTACGGGACGCCGGACTTTGTTGCCTTGACAATTACTGAGTTGTTGCCTACCGGAGGCTTCAACGAATTTGTCGCATAAGCTACCCTCGTCACCTCGTTGACATAAATGCTTGCAGTCGGTCTGTTAAGAACCAACGTCGGATCGGCAGGAGCCGCTGCTGCGGTAATTCCTCCCGGCATAAGAGTCAGCGGAATTGATGAGAGAACCAAAGCAATCACCATCAGTATGCTGATGATTTTTCTTTTGAGTTTCATCACAGACACCACCTTAACTAAATAAGAGATATTTCCTGCACCAAGGCAGGATGCTTCTGCTTGTTTGACAAAATATATTCGATGTCAAAACAATAATACTCGAATATACCTAAAGTTAGTTTAACACAGTTTTCAAACTTCGTCAATAAATTTACAGCTATTTTTAACTTTTGTAAAATAAACTGAGATAAATTTTGTATATATTTTATATTTTGTTTCACACATCAGCCCACACAATAGAAGAACAGGGTTGCCGTTTCCGGCAACCCTGTAATTGTTTGTTTGTGTTAGCTGTTTGTTCCGTTTATGATATCCATGAATGTGATATTCTTACCGATACACTCTTCGGGAGCCTGATTGATAGTCTCTTTGCCGAGACCTGCGTTCTCAACAGTCTTAACGTCGGAGTTGCCGATATTGCCGTCGAAGTTGAGGTCACCTGCATAGACTATATACTTAGCGGTGAGCTCAGGATCGAGCATAAGTGAAGCATAAGCCTTGAGAAGAACAGCGTCGCGTCCGTCTGCGTATCCGTCGCCGTTTACGTCGCCGAATACAACGAGGGTGTACTCGTTCATAACAACATCGTCGCTGACGATCTTGAGCTTTGAACCGGTACCGTTACCGAGAGCTGTGCTTGTGAGCTGTATGTCACCGTCGTTGGAGTATCCGTAATAGCTGCCAAAATAATCCGTGAAACCGTCTTCGCCGTTCTCTTCCTTATCCTGAGCGGTCCAGAAAGTTTCATCAAATCCGATTGCGTAGTCATAACGAAGATCAAGATTCTGTTCAAAGGCATGTGAACCATCGTTATAGAAGTCGATTGATGCAACAGGAACAAGTTTCTCAATTGAATCAGCGAGCTTCTGTGCGAAGTTATCAACGAGCTTCTGACTGTCCTGATCATAGTCACGGTCAAGACCTACGCCGTTCTTATATGCCTCAACAACATTCTGTACCGACTCATTTGTGTAAAGCTTCGGTGAATAAAGTTCGGGAACACGAGCGATCTGTGCGTCAAGCTCGGAATAATCGGCAAGACCGATGTAATCCTTAAGGCTGTGAAGAGCCTTTGAAAGCTGACGTCTTGCGGTATTAACCTTGGACTGTCTGTAATCCATAAGCGTACCATTTGCCTTGTAGGTGTTGTACTCGTTCTGTACCTTTACTGCAAACTGATATGCCTGCCAGTATGCGTTCCATGTTCTGTCTGTGTACTTCTTCGTTCCGTCAGCATTGAGGTTATCTTCGTATCTGACTGTGCCGAGAGGTGCAAGAACCTTATTGAGCTGATAGTCATAGGTATAGGTCTGATGCTCTGTGAGTATCTCCTTATACTTGCGAAGCGCATAGCAGTTGAAAGTAATGTCAGCTCTGCTTGGGAAAACTTCTTTTCCTTCTTTTGCTGCGTCATACTGATTAAGAACGGCACCTGCTCCTTTGAGACGAGACTTGAATGCAAGATAAGCCCACGGCGCAAAGTCTACCATGTGGAAATATCCGTATGCGTCGTCATAGTAGCTGAGATTCTCATTGCTTGTAAGAGCAAGCTCGTCATAAATCTCTCTGAGTTCGCTGACGCTGTATGTTTTGCCTACCGGAAGATTGTTGTTGTAATCAACTGTAACGTAATCATACTTATCCTTGTCGATTGCGCCGATCAACTCGGCAACAAGATCAAGCGAAGTGTCGCAAAGTGAGCCTGTTCCCGTAATGTTTGAAAGGCTGCCGAGCAAGAGCTTCAATGTATTCTTAAGACCGCATCCGTTGTTTGCGCCGCTGTCACCTATGTTGACCGTGATAATCTGGTCAAGCTTTGTGTAGCTGTACGGGATAATAAGCGCTTTCTGTGCTGCATTATCTGTTGTTCCCGCTGTCTCATAATTCGGGAGCTGGAACAAGCCGTTGACAACTCTCGCAAGGAGGTTTGTAACTATCTGTGTGAGCGGCTTATCGAGTGAAGCCATCTTAGTCGATGTTGATGCACGGCGTCCGATAAGGGAAAGAACCGTATTGATATCGAAATCAAGGATAGCGTTCAGAAGCTTATCCATAACGATCTCTCTCATACCGTCTCTGCTGTCCTCAACACCGTAACAGATGTTGGTCAGCGGAATCCACTGGTTGACAGAAAGGTAAACCTTTGACCATACATCGGAGCCGCTTGCGGCAGAACCAAGATTGAAGAGCTTTGAATACTTTGTAAGGAAGAAGTCGTATGCAGCGTTAAGCTCTGCGCCGAATGTAATCTTGGTCGGGTCGGAGTTTACGGTCTGCATACCGAACTCACCGACAAGATAGTAGTCAACCAATGCTGCGGCAAGGTCAAGACACCAGTCGCCGTCAGGATTGTACTGAGAACCGATGTAGTTTCCGTCCGCATCCTTCGGAGCCATAAGATCCTCAAACTCAACAGTCGGATAGAGATCCTTGAGCACATCAATAAGAGTGTACGTTGCAAGCTCTCTGATAGAGTCACAGTTGTCGGAGAACTCAACACCGTCAACAAGCGCTTCAAGGAGGAACTTAACGAGGAATGCAAATGTCTGCTCATCATTCATATCGGCGAGTGCTGCACTCTGAGCATCCGAAATAGTCGGAGCATCCTTCCAAACGGTGCCGAGAATCGGGAGAAGCATCTTGACATACTCCGAAAGCTTGGAAACAAAGCTGGGCTCAAGAGTAAGATACTTGCCGCCGTTGCCGTCATCCTGGAAGTAGATGTACTTTGTAAGACCCTCTTTAAGGATATATTTAAGTGTGACGTTTACTTTATCTATCGGCTTCGGAGCGGTCGGATTTTCAACACCCTGAAGCTCAAGGAATTTGGCGATCATAACATCCTGTGCGGTATCTTCGGGAAGACCGAGCGATTCGTTGGTTACGAAGAGACCGATCGCGATGTTGATATAAGATGTATTTGCCGAAGTATCCTCCGGAGCAATCTTCAATGCGTCAAGTATGAGATTACCTGCATACTTAACAACGATATCATCAATGAGTGCGCTGAATATAGCCTCGATAAGGTCATAGGTCTTTACTTTCGTGAGGTCTATCGATGAGCCTATCGACGTCTTCAGTGACGGAAGAAGCTCAACAAGTGTAACATTGTTCTTCAGCGTTCCGTCTGCGTTTTTGGCAAGTCCGAGGAAGTCAGCGACAACGTTTGAACCGTCTGCCTTGGCAAGCTTGTCGCAGACGAACTTGATAAGACGGTTGTTGAGGAAATCGTTGACTATGTAGTCAAGGTTGTTGTACGGGCTGTCTGTCGAGAAGCCTGTACCCTCTGAATTGATCAATGCCTTGTATACCATTTCGTTAATATAGCCGTGAAGGTCATTAAGCATCGGAAGATCCTTCTGCGGACTCCATGCAACAGAAATAATACCTACATTGAAAGAGTTATCCGCAAATTTGTAAAGCGGGTCGGCATTTTCCTGGAGCCACTGAAGAAGATATCCAAGCATCTGAAGATCGGTAATGGAGCTTGAAGAACGTCTGATTGACGAGTTTCTCGGAATACCGTAGCTGAGCCTTTTGATATCGCCGAGACTTGCAAGGTCATATACCGTACTTTCTCTGATGTTCTTTACCGTGTCAAACAGGCTGTCTATTGAGTAGAGATGAACGTGAATGCCCAAAAAGCTGTTGTCAAATTCAACATCCACTCCCGAAAGAGCCTTGTCGTCAATGTAGTCAAGAACGGCTGAAGCCGCCTGCTCCTTTGTGAACACAGGCTTCAATACACTACTGTAATCACAGGTAGAGTAATCACTTTTGTATGCGCTTACACCGACTGTCAGACACGAGAGCATCATGACAAGAGCAATGAGCACACAAAGCAGTCGTTTAGATTGTTTCACCTAAAACACCTCCGTTAAATTGCCGATTTACAATCGGATAAACTGTAAATAGGGTCGCCAAAATCCACCATTCCAGTTTGGCTTATAATAATATTATCAGATAAGTTGCAATTTGTAAATAGGTTTTTCTAAATTTAAACTTTGCAAATTGAACAAAATTTCATAATTTTTTTATTAAAAAACAATAATGGATACAAATTATTTCATCTGTTTATGCCGTTTTTAATGCATTTTAAGCAAAATCCGCTTGTATATCCTCTATACATTTATATATGCTCCAAATGTGTTACATTTTATCAAAAATAACGGTTGAAAAACACAGTCAATATGATATAATAGCCTCAAGTAGCCGACGGTTACTCAAACAGGAATTTAAGCAACAGGAGCGCATTATGAAAAATTCAGTAAACATAGGAATCATCGGTCTCGGCTGCCGCGGAAGCAGTATGGCTGAGGTCATGATAAAAATGGACGACATCAATGTGCTTGCCGTCTGTGACAAATACCCCGACCGAGTTGAGAATACAATTAAAAAAATTGTCTCAAAAGGCAGACCGGCGCCGATGGGTACAACCGACTACAACGACATTCTCAATATGCCGGGAATTGACACGGTTTATATCGCAACCGACTGGGAATGTCACGTTAAAATTGCGATTGAAGCGATGAAAAAAGGAATCCCGGCGGCAATGGAGGTCGGCGGCGCTTACACGCTTGATGAATGCTGGAAGCTTGTTGACACATACGAGGAGACCGGCGTTTGGACAATGATGATGGAAAACTGCTGCTACGGCGAGCGTGAAATGATGGTTCACAATATGGTTCGCGACGGTGTTCTCGGTGATCTCGTTTTCTGTTCGGGTCAGTATGCTCACGACCTGCGCGATGAGGTCACATACGGCGAGAAGAACCGCCATTACAGACTCCGCAACTACATCTCAAGAAACTGCGAAAACTATCCGACTCATGAGCTCGGACCGATTGCAAATATCCTGGAGATCAACCGCGGCAACAGATTTGTTTCAATGACCTCCGTGTGCAGTAAAGCAATGGGACTCAAGGACTATGTGAAGCAGAAGAAAGATCTCAGACCCTCGCTCGGCTCAACGGAGTTTGCACAGGCGGACATCGTCAAAACATTTATTAAAACCGAGCGCGGCGAGCTTATCGAACTGACGCTTGACACCTGCCTCCCCCGTTTTTACAGCCGCGGCTTCACGGTCAGAGGCACGAAAGGACTCTATCAGGAGGACGGCGACATCGTTTACCTCGACAAGAAGCAGTACCGTAAAAATGAGTGGACACAAAACAAGTTCTGGGGCAAAGCAAAAAAATTCGCAAGGAAATATAACCACCCTCTTTGGCAGGACACCACCAAGGAAATGCTTGAAGCAGGCCACGGCGGAATGGACTGGCACGTTATCAGAGCATGGATAGTTTCCGTCAAGAACGGAACGCTTCCGCCGATCGACGTTTACGACGCCGCCGCATGGATGAGCATCACTCCGCTGAGCGATCTTTCACTTAAAAACGGCGGAGCGACTGTTGAAATTCCCGACTTCACGAGGGGCAAATACAAAAACAGAAGATTCAAAAATGACAACATTTATGACTTCAGATAAATTTTGAGGAGGAAATATTCATGATTGAAAAACTTACAGCCATTATAGTTGTTATCGCAACTGTACTTATGAGCATCACAAGCTGCTTTGTGTTCGTCAAGGCACCAAAGGATGAAACGGAATTTACACCCGTGATCCGTTTTGTGGCTTGCAGCGATTCTCATCTGAAATCTGCCGCAGGAAAGGGCAGCTACAGAATTGAAAAGACTGCCAAGCTCGCTTATGCCATTGCAAAAGCCGACGATGAATACAAAAACCTTGATGCTTTTCTTATTAACGGCGACATCACAAACGACGGAAACATCGACCAGTTCAGCGGCTTCAAAGCAGTTGCGGACAAATACATAAAGAGCGACACAGAGCTTTTGCCGATCATCGCCAACAACCACGACTTCAGAAATATGAAGAAGCAGACAGTTGCTTATTTCTCAAAGCTTATGGACAAGGACACGGACTACCACAAGGTAGTGAACGGCTACCACTTCATCGGAATCTCCACCTCCGACGTTGAGGGCGTAAACTACACCGAGGATCAGCGAATCTGGCTCAAGGCTCAGCTTGACGAAGCTGTTAAGGATGACCCGAACAAGCCAATCTTCGTTTCACAGCACGAGCACATTCTCAACACGGTTTACGGCAGTTCTGATTTCGACGGCTGGGGAATTGACGATTTCACCGACATTCTCGAACAGTATCCGCAGGTAGTTGACTTTTCGGGTCACTCCCACTATCCGCTCAACGACCCGCGTTCGGTTTGGCAGGGCAGCTTCACGGCAGTCGGCACAGGTGCTCTCGCTTATATGGAGCTCACGGTTGAGGATCAGCGCAAGGTTCACCCGACCGGCAACGGACTTGAAGCGCAGTTCTGGATCGTAGAGCTTGACAAGGACAGCAATATGCGTCTGAGAGGTATTGACCTCATTGAGGAGAAGGTTCTCTGCGAATATATCCTCGCCAATCCCGCAGACACGGCAAACCGTGAATACACTCCGGAGAAACAGGCGGCAAGATCCACGGCTCCCGTTTTCTCCGATGACGCTTCAATAAAGGTAACAAAGGCAGCAAGAACCGCCACCGTCAGATTTGACGCGGCAAATTCAACCGATTCGGCGCCGATCTTCCTCTACAGGGTAACCGTAACGGATTCAGACGGAGAGATCGTTAAGTCCGATTGGGTGCTCCCGAAGTATTATTCGGCGACCGTTGAGAAGAGAGAAAAGCTCAGACTCGGCAAGTTTGAAAAGGGAGAATACAATGTGTCGGTAGTTGCCGAAACCGCATGGGGCGTGCAGTCCGAGGCAATTACAACAAGCTTCGTAATAAAATAAAATGGCAACCTTACTTTTGGTAATAATCTTTATTGACTTTATCGGGCTCGGCATTCCCGATTCGCTGTTCGGTGCGGCATGGCCATCAATCAACAGGGACTTTATGCTTCCCATCTCCGCGGCGAACGCAGTCACGGTCACAATGACGGTCTGCACGGTCATATCGAGTATATTAAGCGCAAAGCTTATAAATAAATTTTCAACGCCAAAAGTCACAGCGGTGAGCACAGCGCTTACCGCTGTCGGTCTTTTCGGATTCTCCGTTTCACCGAACTTATACACTATGTGTCTGTGCGCTCTGCCGCTCGGCTTCGGCGCGGGAGCAATCGACTCAGGGCTGAACAATTATGTTGCGGTAAACTACAAGGCGTCCCACATGAATTTTCTTCATTGCTTTTACGGGATAGGCGTTACCCTGAGCCCGTACCTGATGTCATTTGCTTTGAAGAATCATTCGTGGCGCGACGGCTACCGCTGGGCATTTATTATCCAGCTTGTTATTGCAGTTATTGCTTTTCTTTCTCTTCCGCTTTGGGAAAAGGTTCCGTCCGCAGAGGCGGCTGAGGACGAAAAAAATCAAAGTGTAAAATTTTCGCGGCTTATTAAATTACCGGGAATCAAATCAACGTGGCTGGTTTTCTTCGGATCGTGCTCACTCGAATACGTCAGCGGAACATGGTCAAGCTCATTCCTTGTCAATTCAAGAGGATTCACCGCCGACCGAGCCGCTCTGTTCGTCACCCTGTACTATGCAGGTATGGCAACGGGCAGATTCCTTTCGGGTGTGCTTTCAACAAAGATGAAACCCGAAAAAATAATTGCACTCGGAGCTTTGCTTATACTCCCTGCCCTCATTCTTGTAGCACAGCCATATCTGCCGATCTTGTGTGCGCTCGGACTGTTCATGATCGGACTCGGCAACGGTCCGCTCTATCCGAATATGGTTCACCTCACTCCAAAGCGTTTCGGAACAAAGCTTTCTCAGGCGGTAATGGGCTCGCAGATGGCGGCGGCATGCATCGGTATCCTTGCGATGCCGGCTCTGCTCGGATTTCTCGCTCAGCGTTTTTCAATCGGCATATTCCCGATTTATGCCGCTGTACTGTATGCAATTATGCTGATTTCGCTGATTGTAACGCGAAAGATAAAAACGACTGATGAATAAAATGTTGAAATCGGTAATTTGTTAATAAAAAACTATTGATTATTTAATAAAATGCTGATAAAATCAAAAGTACATAAACAGAAAGGAAAGATTGTATGAAAAAGATAATTTCACTTATACTTGCTCTTGTTTTGGCAGCTTCCGTTGCTGCGGTTTCCGCTTCGGCAAGAGTTTACGGAGACGTTGACGGCAACGGCAAGTCAAACTCCATGGACGCATTGCAGATCCTCAAGTACTCGGTAGGTCTGACCTCCGAGATCGACCGGCGTCTTGCAGACGTTGACTGCAACGGAACCGTCAACTCGGCAGATGCACTTGCAGTTCTCAGAGCTTCGGTAGGCTTCTACAACGGACCTACATCCATCGACAACAAAGCCGACATTATCGACCCGATCCTCAAGACAGGCAAGTTCACACTTGCGACAAAGGTTGATATGGACGGTACAGTCACCCCGGCTACAATAATGGTAAGCGGAAACAACTTCTGCACATCCATGGTCGTTCAGGGAATAACCACAAGACTGCTTATCCTCAACGGTCAGGCTTACATGGTATTCCCCGCTCTTCATGTCTACGCAAAGATTGATTCGTCGGAAATCGGCAACATCAATTTCGGCGACTTCTCCACCTCAGACGGTATGACATTCGCAGGTTCAAAGTTTGTCCAAGAGAACGGAAAAACCTATATCTGCGATTCCTACAAGGCGAAGGACGGCTCACAGAGCGATTACTACTTCCTCAACGGCAAGTGGGTAAAGATGGTTGACATCTCCGACGGTGAGACAACAACCCAGGAAATCACAGACTTCAAAGCAGGCGTCGACAACTCATATTTCAGCCTCAGCGGCATGAAAGAAGTCGAGCTTCCCAACTAAAAAACTGGAGGAATTGATAATGAACAGGTTTATTAAGGCAGGTATTTCCGTTGCGGCGGCAGCAGCTATTGCCGCTTCGGCTTCCGCATTTTCTCTGGCTGCGGAGTACTACGGCGATGTCAACGACGACGGTGCCGTAAACTCATCCGACGCACTTCTTCTTCTCAACTATACCGTCGGCAATGAGGTGAAAAAAATCAACCTTGACAAAGCCGATGTCAACGGCGACGGAAGTATAAACTCCGCCGATGCTCTTCAGATTCTCAGAATCAGCGTCGGTCTCATTGACCCGACAGAAATCAAGCCCGAAGAGAAAACTCCCGTTGACTATGACAAAGAGGAAACAATAAAGTACTACAACGATGCTCTCAAGAAGGCTTATGCGAGTGAAAATGTAACGATCAACAAGAAAACCGATGTTAAGGTTAAGATTGACAAGCTGACCGCGTTCAGAGATCTTGCGAACACCCTCGTTGAAAAGTATGCGGTTCCTACGGAGGCAACGGAGACTTTCAAATCCGAACCGGCTAAGGCTGAAAAATTCCTTGTTCCCACAGCTCTTGAAGCTGACGGAGCAAAGGATGCCAAGGTTGAAGCAACCGAAAACGGCTACAAGGTGACAATAACTCTTGTCAGCGAAACCGTTGATTACAAGACCGCGCCTAAGTACAATACACAGGCTTCTCTTCCGCTCACCGGCATTGCCGAAATTGCGGCTCAGAACAATGTAACCGTTAAATCCTCTTCGTTCAACTATGCCGGAACGGTTCTCACCGCAGAAATCGACAAGGACGGAAATATTCTTTCACTTAATCATACAATGCCCCTTCAGCTTGCCGCAAAGGTAAAGTACGGTATTGTGAATGTCGAGGGCTCAGGCTCAGGTAAGTACACGCTCGACGCAACGTTTACATATTGATAAAAGATTATAAAGCAAGTGACCGATCATTGTGACCGGTCACTTTTTTTAGGTTTGAAATTCATTATAAATTTGTTGATATATTTCAATGGGAAATTAAATATATCAAGCGACAGGAAGAATGTCAGCGCAAGTCCGATTATCAAGACCAGCAATATACCCTCCTTTGTCTTAATGAGCTGTTTCATATCGACAAATCGGAATATGATATATATGAATGTATACTGCCAAAAATAAACATTGAGCGTGTTTCTTCCAAGATATGATACGATCGGAATCTTTTTTTCGGGAACAACAACCAGTATTGCCGCGCAGACCAACAGCGTTATTCCGCTTGTTGCCAATCTGTAAAGGCATCCCATTCCGTGAGTCGCCTCCGAAAAAGGATTTTTGCCTGAAAACAGGTGAGCAAAAATTTTGACATCGTTGAATCGGAATACGCATATCGCAAACCATCCCAAGAGCACAGCCATTGCCGGCACCCAGAGGTATTTTCGATATTTTCTGAGCTTTGTCAGGAGCACGTCCTTATCAATCATTGTTCCGAGCCAAAAATACGGGAAGAATACCAGCGTCCTTGAAAGGCACAGGAAATCATTGATTTCTTTAAAGTATCCTGTAAAAAGTGACACAGCAAAAGCAACCGCCAAAACGATGCGTTTATCAATTTTTCTCAGCAGCCAGGCAAGTAAAATAAACCAGGCAAGTGAAAACAGAAACCATGTCAATCCCGGATCATAGAAAAGCGTGAATGTTGCTTTTCCGTTTATAAGCAAAGCCGAAAAATACGAAAAGACTTTCAAAACATATCCCGAAACAAGGAATGAAATGAATTTTCGTAATGAGTTCTTTTCCTTATAAAAGATTCCGAATATGAAGATGAACATCGGCATGTGAAATGAATAGATAAACAAATTCATCGGCATAAGATCCGTCCTGCCGAAATACATCATTCTTTCAAGGCAATGTCCCTCAACGACCAAAAGCATCATAAGAAACTTAATGGTGTCCCAGAACCAAATTCGTTCTTTTCTGTCTATTAAATTTAATTTTTCCATTTTTTATTCCCTTTTATTGTTCTTTTATTTTACGTCCGAATAAAACTCTTCGATATATTTGTCAACATCCGCTCTTGTTCCCTTGTAGGGTCCGGGAATCTCCATCTTGTTCGATACGGTTGCGGTTGCATAGAGTAAAGCGTCTTTCATCGAGTGGTGGAGTCTTTCGGTCATATACGCCGCAAAGGTTGTGTCGCCGCGTCCTGTACGTCCGCTGAGATTTCTTGCGCGGATCGGAACCGAGCAAAACTCCTTGCCGTCATAAGCAATAACCTCGGTGTTGTGTGTTATAACGACCTCTTTGGCTCCCCATGAGTGGAGAAGCTTTGCCGCCTCGTATCTGTCGGTAAGTCCCGTGAGAATCTCTGCCTCTGCTGCGTCGGTCTTGAGGTATTCAATATACGGAAGAACCTCTTTCTTTTCTTTCCAGTCCTCAAAGAACATCGTGTGATCCTCAAGATTTACATGGCGGAGAAGAGCCTGTACATCAACGGCAACCTTGCCGCGCTTTGAAGCTTCGATAATCATTTCGTTTGTGAAATCACCGTAAAGGAGTCCTGCAAAATGATAGATATCGGCCTCAACGTCCTCAGGAATATCGTCAATCGTGAACGGTGTTCCTACGCTGATGCACATACACTTTCTGCGCTCCTTGTCAGCGGTGAAATACTGGTTATCCATTGTGCATGAGGACTCGGACATAATGCAGTAAATGTCCTCTTTCGGAATTGTGAAATATGTAAGTCTTTCGCTGTCCGCCGGGTTGATCTTTGTCAGCGCGGCAACCTTATGGCCGAGCGCGTAAGCCGAAGCCGATGAATAGATTACCGCTCCGCCGATAGCGAGAGTCTCGTTGCCGAGATAGTCGGTGTCGTGATCCATTGTGATATGGCCGATAATGAGTGACTCGTAATGTTTCATAAAATAACTCCTTTATTTCTTATCCTCATAGCTGAGAACATCTTTTGCAATATAAATCGGGCGGTGCTTGACCTGCATATAAGCACGGGCAAGGTATTCACCGATTATTCCGAGGAAGAGCGAATTGAGTCCGCCGATGAAAAGGATCAGGGTTATTATCGCTATGGTGCCCGTTATTTCACCGACAGCCGCACCGACAATCAGCGCAATTATCAGGTAAAGCACCGAAGTTCCCATCAAGCCCACGCCTGCATAAGACGCCGCCTTGAGCGGAAGTGTTGAATAGCCGACGATTCCCTCGATAGCGTATCTAAACAGCTTCATGAACGACCACTTTGACGTTCCTGCCGCACGCTCCTGAACCTCGTAGGGTATATACTTTGTGTTGTATCCGACAAACGAGAACAGACCCTTTGAGAATCTGCTGTACTCCGACATACTCAGAACAGCATCAATCATAGGACGGCGCATAAGTCTGAAGTCGCTCGCACCGGGATAGAGCTCAACATCGGAAAGCTTGTTGATTATTTCATAGAACTTGTCCTTGAAGAAGATAAGAGTTTTGCTCTCCTTGCGCTCGCCCTGGTAGGCGGCAACGCAGTCAATGTCGGCGTTGTTGTCGAGAATATCCTTCATCTCAAGAACAACCTCAGGGCGCTGCTGAAGATCGGCGTCGATGACACAGGTGTATTCTCCTTCGGAGTTCTGAAGTCCGGCATAGATTGCCGCTTCCTTGCCGAAGTTGCGCGAGAAATTGACAACCTTAACGTTGTCCGCACGTTCAAAAATTGCCTTGAGAATTTCGGGAGTCTTATCACGGCTTCCGTCATTGACAAAGACAAATTCATAGTCCTCAACCTTACCGTCAAAGACCTTTATTACCTCTGTATAAAAGTTGATTACGCTTTCCTCTTCGTTAAAGCACGGTACAACAAGTGACAGCTTTTTCATTTCATTCACCTAATTCTTTTAAAAATCTTTTCAAGGCGTCCTGCCATTCGGGAAGCCTTTTTATTCCTGCATTGTCAAGGCATTTCTTGCTCAGCCGCGAGTTATGCGGTCTCTCCGCCCTGACAGGGTATTGTGATGACTCAACGGGATTCACATGGGCTTTTCTTCCGCCGAGCCTCATTATTTCCGCCGCAAATTCCGCCCACGAACAGAAGCCCTCGTTCGTTCCGTGATATATGCCGTAGCGATCGGTTTCAATAAGGTCACATATCAGCCTTGCGAGGTCGGGGGTATAAGTCGGTGAGCCTATCTGGTCGTCAACAACGTTCAGCTCGTCCCTTTCGGTACCGAGTCTCAGCATTGTCTTAACAAAATTATTGCCGTTTATTCCGAAAACCCATGAGGTTCGCACAACAAAATACTTGCTGACGTGCTTCCGCATTGCCGTCTCTCCGTCAAGCTTTGTTCTGCCGTAAACATTCTTCGGGTCGGTCGCGTCGCCAGGTTCAAACGGCTTGTCCCCTGCTCCGCCGTAAACATAGTCCGTGCTGACGTAAAGCATTTTCGCATTCAGCCTTTCGCAGGCAACCGCTATATTCTCCGTGCCGTCCGTGTTCACCCTGCGGCAGTTTTCCTCATCGTCCTCTGCCTTGTCAACCGCCGTGTATGCCGCGCAATGCACAACCGCATCGGGCGAATAGCCGCATATATAATCGACGGTCTGTTCACGGTTCGTAATATCAAAATCGGATCGGTCAACTCCCCTGCACTCAATCGAGCGGGATCTCAGCTCCTTCACGACATCATAGCCGAGCTGACCGTTATATCCTGTAACAAGTACCCTCATAGTCTGTCCTCAAAACTCAAATTCAACGTCGCTGTCCTTGAGCAAGGGCGCAGACATATCCTTTTTTGAAAGGATTGGATTGTCTATACCCCAGTCAACGCCGATTTCGGGATCGTCGAATTTAATGCTTCTGTCATCTTCGGGACAATAAAACTCATCGACCTTGTACATTACCTCAACGTCGTCCGTTAGCGTGACAAAGCCGTGCAAGCAACCCTTGGGAATAAAAAATGATTTTTTGTTCTCCCCCGAAAGTATCACCGACGTCCATTTCATATAGGTCGGCGAGCCCTTGCGGATATCGACCGCGACGTCCATTATTTCGCCCCTGATACAGGTCAGCAGCTTGCTCTGCGAGGTCGGATTGACCTGACAATGAAGTCCGCGAAGCGTACCCTTTTCCGCCGAAAAAGAGCGGTTGTCCTGAACAAAATCGACGTCAATGCCTGCTTCGGCAAGTTTTTTCTTTGAATAGGATTCCATAAACCAGCCCCTGTTGTCGCCGAAAACATCAGGCTCAACAACAATGGCTCCCTTGACCTCAGTTTCGTAAGATTTCAATTATGTCATTCCTTTTATTTATTTTTTAGGGCAATACCGCACAAATAAAGTGTGCGAATTGCGCAGTAAGATTTTTCGTCAGGTTGTACAAAAATTCTGCAGGCTTGCTTGACGCAAGTCAAGGAATTTTTGTGCGGTATGACGGAAACAGATTCAAGCAATGCGTGCGCATCATTTGTGCGGTATTGCCTTAGGTAATTCGGATGTGTAGGGACTTTCCGATTCCGTGCCCCAGCGCGGACGCTCGCCCTGCTTGTCCGAATACATTATTTTACCCTCTGCAACACGCATAAGATGCTGACCGTAGGGTGATTTTCCGTAGTGTGTCGCGGACTCAAGAAGAGTCTTCTTGGATATCCAGCGCATATTGTAGGCGATTTCTTCGGGTGCGGATATCTGTATACCCTGAAGCTTCTCTATCGTTCTGATAAAGTTAGCCGCCTCCATAAGGTTGTCAACCGTTCCCGTGTCAAGCCATGCAAAGCCTCTGCCCATCAGCTTGATATCAAGGTCACCGTTATCAAGGTATATCTGGTTGATGTCCGTAATCTCCAGCTCGCCTCGTGCCGAGGGCTTCAGACTTTTAGCATACTCAACAACCCTGTTATCGTAGAAATAAAGTCCGGTGATAGCGTAATTTGACTTCGGCTCCTTGGGCTTTTCGACAATTTTTTTCGGCTTGCCCTTTTTGTCAAACTCGACAACGCCGAACGCTTCGGGATTGTCAACATAGTAACCGAAAACCGTTGCTCTGTTTGTGTTTTGCGCCGCCTGACGGAGCATGTGACCGAAGCCGCTTCCGTAGAAAATATTGTCGCCGAGCACCATTGCAACGCTGTCCTTGCCGATGAATTTTTCACCGATAATGAAAGCCTGAGCGAGACCGTCCGGGCTCTCCTGAACCGCATACGAAAGCTTCAGTCCGAACTGATGACCGTCGCCGAGGAGCTTTTCAAACTTCGGCGTGTCGTCGGGTGTGGAGATAATGAGTATCTCTCTGATTCCCGCAAGCATCAGGGTCGAAAGCGGATAGTAGATCATCGGTTTGTCATATACCGGCAAAAGCTGCTTACTGGTAACCATTGTCAAAGGATACAGGCGAGTGCCCGAACCTCCTGCAAGTATGATTCCTTTCATTCTTTTTGACCTCCGTAATTATGTAAACGCTTAGTTTTTTGAGCTGAACAGGCTTCCTCCGCGGCAGTCGATTCCGACTATCAGCGGGAAATCCTTGAGCACGATCCTTTTGACCGACTCACAGCCCAAATCAAAAAATGCAATTTCCTTACACTCTTTCACGCACTTCGCCGCCAGAGCACCGGCTCCGCCGACTGCACAGAGATATACTGCGCCGTTTCTTTCAATCGCGTCGCAAACCGCCCTGTCACGGCCGCCCTTGCCTATCATTGCGGCAAGACCCTTGTCTAAAAGCAGCGGTGCAAACGGATCCATTCGTCCCGACGTGGTCGGGCCGCACGAGCCGATCGGCAAGCCCTCCGGTGCAGGAGTAGGACCGGCATAGTAGATGCACGCACCGTTCAAATCGAACGGCAGCTCTCCGCCCTCTTCTATAAGTTTAACGATCCGTTTGTGCGCGGCGTCGCGGGAAGTGAATACAACCCCCGAAAGTATGACTCTGTCGCCTGCGCGCAAATCCTTAGCCTTTTCTTTAAGCTCGGACGCGTCCAAAATATATTCTGCCATCAGCTCAACTCCCGAATAAGCTCTTCAAGGAGTTTTTCCGCTTTCTGCGGATCTTTTTTTGCCTTTTCGAGCTTTTTCACAGTCTTTTTTATCTGTGTCTGCGTGTTCTTTTTTATTTTTTCGGCAGCCGCTTCGGCCGATTCGACCAGTTTGTCACAGCGTTCGATCGTCTCACGGCTTACATCCTTGTCGGACGCCGATTTTTCCTTTTGCTTGATAAGCATCTCGTTCCTTGCTCGGAGCTTTTTGACGCCGTCCTCGGCATCCTTACACTTCTGATTCAGAGCCGCAAGCGATTTTTCCGCGCTGTCCGCGCGCTTTTTAAGCTCAGCGTTCTCTTCGGTGAGAGCCTTGATGGAATTGTCCCTGTCGGCAATCATTGTCTTATAGCTCTGCTGTGTTTCCTTGAGCTGTCGGATATAATCAATAACCGCTTCCCTGTCAAAGCCTCCGAACGGAGTTTTCCTGAAAAGCACTTCCTCTTTCATATTTTCCCTCCTCAGCTCACATACAATACTTCTGTTATCGCGTCGCCGCACTTTACCGCGCCGCCGTTTGGTGAATAAATATATAACTCGCCGCTTCCGCTCTTAAAATTCTTGACATACGCGAAAGAGGTTCCGTTGTAAACAAAATTGTTCAGATTGAGGTTGCTGTCAACCGACGCATAGCGTTCGCCGTCATACACGCCGACACTCATCAAATCGTCCGTGCCGCTCTGACGCGTCAGAACGATAACAAACCTGTTGTTGACCGCAAAATAAGAATATATATTGCCGCAAATTTCTTTTTTGCTCTTGTCGGGAGTGAAGCTGAATAGTCTGCGTTCGTCGCCCGACTCCGTCTTTTCAAAATACACGGTCTCGCCGTTCACGGCATAATCCGAGATATCGGAATCAATCAGCTTTCTCTTGCTCATTTCCGATTCCGCGGCGTTGCTGTAATAGAGCTCGCCGTCCGAAACACCGTAAACCGTGCCGTTGTCGGCAAACAGGAACTCCGTCTTGTCAAGGTCAAAGTCCTTGATCTCATATTCGGTGATGTTGCTGCCATCAAAGCGAGAATAGCAGCAGGTGTCGCTGACCTCATAGGAACTGCGAACCGCATTGCGTACATAGTCCATTGCTTTTTCAACGCTTGACTTTTCCGCAACCTCTGTAAGGCTGTCCATGGTGATATTGCTGCCGACACCGATAACGGATTTTTGGAAAATAATTCTCGGATCACCCGTTTTTGCAAATGAAATTATATTTTCGAGGGTCACACCCGAAGCAAGCTTGCGCGATACCGAATCGCTGTAAGCAAAGCAGGTATACTCCTCCTTGACAGCAAGTCCGAGGTCGATTTTGTTGAGCTCCTCCCTGATACGGTCCCTGAGCTCCTTTTGTTCATATCGGCGTACAGCCGCATTGTATTTCGTTGTGTCCAGCACATATCTTTTGAAGATGAAGCCCTTTTCGACCATATAGTCACCCTCAACGGGGCGTGTGAGCTTCTTATCGCTTTCGCTGTCCTCGTCCTCGATGAAATCCTGCCAGTTCACGTTCGACTGATTCTTTGTGAAATAATACAGATTGCCGCCGTAAACATAATCGTCAAGGTAAACCTCGCTCACGTCCTTGCACACGGTAACCGGGGTTTCCAGTCCCGTTACGCAGTAAACATTTACTTCCTTGCCCTTGCCTGTCGCCTGGGTGTAGACGACCTCAAAATTATCGCGGTCGCTGACAAATCTGACGTACTGTATACCGCTGGCAACATTCTCGCTTTTTTCGCCGTACTTGGCTCTGTGCAGGGAATAAACACTTCCGCTTCTGCGCGTGAAGTACATAACATTTCCTATCGACGGAGCAAAAAACTCCTCCACGGAATCGGCAACATTCTCTGCCCTTTCGGTCTGGGTGCTGTACATATAGCAGCTTGTGAAGTTCGACCTGGTCACGCCGTAGCAGACGAACCTGCCGTCCTTTGTCGTTTTCCAGCCCTCGTCAATACCCTTTTCAATGAACTTGCCCTGTTTCTGAAGCGATTTCTTGCTCGAAACGTCAATCACTCTCAGGTCATATTTTCCTGTTGCGGACGAGGTGTTGCGGCTGAACCAGATATACATTCCGTCAAGCGAGACCGAGACCTCCTGAGCCTCTCCTATCTCGTAGTCCGTTCCGTCCTTGAGACGCACCGTCGTAGCCTTGCCCGACGTTCTGAACACGGTGCTGACTGGTGAATCATTCACATCAGCCCTCTTGATTCCGAAATATGCTCCGGTCAGACCGCCGATCACGATGACGATCAGCGCGATTGAAGCAATCAAGGGCTTTATATTTGAAACCGTTTTACCGGTAATTCTTTTCTTTTTTAATGATGATTTTTTCTCTGTTCCTCTTCCGTCGGCTCGTTTGCCGTCAAAATCGGCAACTATTTCTTCGGGCTCGCTGATATCCTCCAACGGCTGAATATCGCCCGAAAAACTCATTCCTTCATAAATTGGCAAAAGCTCAGACTGCTGAACTGCCTGAGCGTCATCGTTATATTCATTTTTTGAAAGTCTGATATTGTCGCTTTCTTTCATCTTTCTCTCCGAGTCCCGTTCCGCCCGAAAACGAGCGGAAACGGGATTAAAAATTGATTATTTCATCGAAATTGCTTTCTTAGCCTTTTCAACAATGTTGGAAGCACAAAGACCGTAGATCTTGAGCATCTCAACAGCCGGACCTGAGCCGCCGAACTTATCCTCGACGCCGACTCTTACAACCGGAACAGGCTTGCCCTCGCAGACAACCTCTGCAACCGCCGAACCGAGTCCGCCGATGATGCTGTGCTCTTCGGCAGTAACGATAGCGCCTGTTTCTTCAGCCGCCTTGAGGATGATATCCTTGTCGATCGGCTTGATCGTGTGGATATTTATAACTCTTGCGGAAATGCCCTCTTCCTTGAGCATATCCTTGGCAATCATAGCCTCGTTTACCATGAGACCTGTTGCAACGATAGTTACGTCGCTGCCCTCAGCCATTTCAATACCCTTGCCCATCTCAAACTTGTAGGTGTCGGGATCGTTGAAACGAGGAACTGCAAGTCTGCCGAAACGGAGATAAACCGGTCCCTCATACTCGGCAGCGGCAAATACAGCCGCACGGGCTTCAACATCGTCGGCGGGGTTGATTATAACCATACCCGGAATCGTTCTCATGAGAGCGATATCCTCGCAGCACTGATGGCTTGCGCCGTCCTCACCGACCGAGATACCGGCATGAGTTGCACCGAGCTTAACGTTGAGGTGCGGATAACCTATTGTATTTCTGACCTGCTCAAAAGCACGTCCTGCAAGGAACATTGCGAACGAGCTGGCGAAAACCGTATGACCTGTTGTTGCAAGACCTGCGGCAACGCCGACAAGGTTGCACTCTGCAATACCTGCGTCAAAGAATCTGTCCGGGAATGCCTTTTTGAACATACCCGTCTTTGTTGCGGCGGCAAGATCGGCGTCCATAACAATGAGGCTCTCGTCCTTCTCGCCAAGCTCCACCAAAGCCTTACCGTAGGCTTCTCTGGTTGCTGTTTTGATTACGTCTGCCATCTCTTACGCCTCCAATTCTGCCAATTTTGCTTTAAGCTCGTTCATCGCCTGCTCATACTGCTCGGCGTTGGGAGCTGTTCCGTGCCATGAGCACTGATCCTCCATGAAGGAAACATCCTTGCCCTTGATAGTCTTTGCAATGATAGCTGTCGGCTTGCCCTTGAACTCGGCAGCCGCCTTGAAAGCCGCGTCGATCTCGTCAAATGCATGACCGCAGATTTCAATAACATTCCAGCCGAAAGCGCGGAACTTTTCCGGAATCGGATACGGAGAATTTACCTCTGCAACCGAACCGTCGATCTGAAGATTATTGTTGTCGATAACGGCACAAAGATTGTCAAGACCCTTTGCGGAAGCAAACATAGCTGCCTCCCAAACCTGACCCTCTTCAATTTCGCCGTCGCCGAGCACCGTATAAACTCTGTAATCCTTCTTGTCGATTTTTCCGCCGAGAGCCATTCCGACTGCCGTAGAAATACCCTGACCGAGTGAGCCTGTGCTCATATCCACGCCCGGAGTGAGCTTCATGCTCGGATGGCCCTGAAGCATTGCGCCGGGTTTACGGAGATTTTTAAGCTCCGAAACGGGGAAGAAGCCCTTGTTTGCAAGGACCGCATAGAGAGCGGGAGCCGTGTGACCCTTCGAAAGGACAAATCTGTCTCTGTTCTCGTCCTTAGGATTTTTCGGGTCAACGTTCATGTGCTCAAAATAGAGATATGTGAGAATATCGGCTATTGAGAGCGAACCGCCCGGATGACCGGATTTTGCATTGAACACACCTTCGATCACGCCCATACGAACCGTGCAGGCCTTGATCTGTAATTGTTTTTTAGTTACTGCGTCCAAAATAACACCTCCAATTATTCGCTGAGTGATTGCTTTTTTAAGAACTCTTTAAAATACTCCGGAACATCTGCACTGAACTCAAGGTATCTGCCGTCCCTCGGATGCTTGAATCCGATGAGCCCGGCGTGCAGGCATTGTCCGTTGAGCGAGGTTACTCCGTTTTTCGGTCCGTAAATATTATCCCCGGCTACCGGGTGACCGATATACGCCATGTGTACTCTTATCTGATGGGTTCGTCCCGTTTCAAGAGTAACCTTGATATATGCAAATTTCTCATTCTGATCGATCACTTCATAATGAGAAACGGCATCCTTGGAATTTTGCTGAATAACGCACATTTTCTTTCTGTCGTTCGGATTTCTGCCGATCGGCGCGTTCACCGTACCGCTCAACTCCTTGAAATGTCCGTGAACGACTGCTCTGTACTGCCGCGTGAAGCTGTGCTCCTTTATCTGAGCGGCAAGCTTCTCATGTGCAAAGTCATTTTTGGCAACTATCAAAAGTCCGCTTGTGTTCTTGTCGATTCGGTGGACAATTCCGGGGCGGATAACCCCGTTTATCCCCGAAAGGCTGCTTCCGCAATGGTACAGCAGCGCATTGACAAGCGTTCCGTCGTAATTGCCTGCCGCAGGGTGAACTACCATTCCCCTCGGCTTGTTGACGACAAGAAGATCGTCGTCTTCATATATGATGTCAAGCGGTATATTTTCGGGCTTCGCCTCAATCGTTTTCAGCTCCGGCATCGAAAAGCTTATCTCGTCGCCGACCGAAAGCCTGAACGACTTTGTCACAGGCTTGCCGTTTACCTTGACCTCGCCGTCATCTATGATGTGCTGAATGTGTGAGCGTGTGAAATCGGCGCACAAATCAGACAGGGTTTTATCTATTCTCTCGCCCGAAAAATCCGAATCAATGCGGAAGAAGAAATCGCTCATACCTTTTCACCCGAACCCTTGCGGTCTCTGAAAATATCGACTATCACATAAATCATCAGCGCGATCGAACCGACAGTTACCAGTATATCGGCAAAGTTGAATACCGCAAAATCAGCAAACTGAACGTCGATAAAATCAACTACATAGCCCTTTACGATCCTGTCAATAAGATTTCCCAGTCCGCCCGAAATTATCATAACCGCACAGGTGAGATAGAACTTCGATTTTATCCTCTTCGTCGCAATCAGTATTATACCGATCAGGAGGACAACGCCCGTCACGACCGAAAGCAGGGTTGTGTTCTCGGAGAAAGAACCGAAAGCCGCGCCCGTGTTACGCACATAATTCCAGCCGATGAAGCCGTTGATAAACTCCGCCGTACCGACAGGCTGAAGGTAACGTTCAACTATGAATTTGATGACCTGGTCTGCCGCGGTCAGAACCGCTATCGAAATAAAACTGATCAATACACTCATTATTTTCTGAAAAAGCCCTTGAGCTTGGTAGCGAATCCGCTGTCGTTGTCATCGTCGTCAAGATCGTCGTCATCAAGATCGTCAAGATAATTTCCGTCGGAATCTGACGCCGCATACGAATCAATGTTTTCAAACTTCAGTCTGAAGCCGTCCTTGTCGGATTCATCGTTCTTCTTCGGTTTTGTGAACATAATGTCCTGAGCCTTTGACTCTGACTCCGTGCCGTAATCGTCAACGATTTTATCAAGCTCTTCGTTGCTTGCTTCATCTATATCCGGCACAACAAACTCCGTTGCCTCTGTTTCCGGCTCTGCAGGCTCGTCCTCCTCGTCAAAGGAGGTGTCGGACTCCGCGTCGGTGTCCTCGGTTTCCTCGATCATCTGCTGGAGATGCTCAACGTCCATTGATTCAGCCTCTCTCGCCTCGGAAGCCGGTGCCTCCTCGGCGCTTTCCTCAAAAGGGACTTCTTCCTTTTTGGCAGGCACTTCCTCAATGACGATTTCCTTTTCTTCAACAACAGGCTCTGTCTTCGGCTCCTCAGCGGGTTCCTGCTGAACAGGCTCCTCCGCCGGCTCTTCCTTAACTTCTTCTGCCTCGGTCATCTTTTCGACAACAACCTCCGGTAGCTTCTCTATCAGTTCAACCTGAGCAGCATATTCGCCGAGTATCTGCTGTTTGAATTTGGTAACTTCCTGCTTGAGAGTGTCAAGCGCGGCAACCTCTTTGACCATTTCGCTTCTTGCATTGACTGCGGCTTCCTTGGAGTCGGCAACCGCCTTGTCTACGATTTCGTCAGCCTGCTTCTTGGCTTCCTCAACGATGTAGTCCGCCTGATACTTTGCCTTGGTGAGCATTTCCTTTGCCGCGGCATCAAGCTTCTCGTTTTCGGTATTCGTTCTCTCGGTTACCTCTGCAACGAGCTGATCAGCCTTTTCCTGTGCCTCGCGGGTGATTTTCTCAGCCGCTCTCTGAGCTGTCAGGAGAGCATTGCGAATGTTGTCCTCGTCGTTTCTGTATTCTTCAAGTCTCTGTGCAAGCAGGTTGATCTTCTTGTACATCTCTCCGTTTTCACGGAACACCTGCTCATAAGACTCGGCAACTTCTTTGATAAAGCTGTCGACGCTGTCTGCTTTATAAGCATTTCTTCCGGAGGCTTCAAAATGGTGACTTGTGATTTTTGCCGGTGTTAACATGGTTTTTTCCTCCTGTGTTTTAAACAAATGTATTTTTTAGGGCTATACCGCAGAACTGAGGTGTGCGGATTGCCTTAGATATATCAGTAATTTGAGTGCTCAACCTCGTCAAGAAGCTCTCCGGTGAGGGGAACATTGTACGGGGTGATTATATAGGCTCTGCCTGCAACACGCTTGATGTCTCCGTTGTTCGCATAGGCAACGCCGCTGAGGAAGTCGATGATTCTTACCGTCGCATCGTTCGGGCAGGTCTCAAGGTTGAGAATAACGATTCTCTTCTCGTTGAGAACATCGGCAACAGCACCGACATCTTCGTATCTGTCCAGCTTCTTGAAAACAACATGTGCCTTTGACGAAGCTGCGGCTGCCGCAGGAACCGACGAGCGGATATCAACGACCTTGTTTTCATGGTCATTCTTGTGGCTGAAAGAGAAGTTGCTTCTCACGTCGCGCGAGTAGTCCTCCTTGTCATTCTCATCCTCGTCAAGATCGACGTCGTCGAGAAATTCCTCTTCCGACATATTAAACATATTCTTGAATTTGTCCATCATACCCATTATAAAAAATCCTCCTGAATCAATATACTCGTTTGCCGAAAAGTGATGAGCCGACGCGAACCATCGTCGAGCCCTCAAGTATGGCTTCGACATAATCGCCGGACATGCCCATCGACAATATATCCATGCTAATATTATCTAATTTTTTCGCCTGTATGTCAAGGAACATTCGGTTCATATTCATAAAAAATTTACGAATTTCCGCACTGCTGTCGCAAATCGGCGGTATTGCCATCAATCCCCTGACACGAATCGAGTCAATTTCCGATATTTCGCAGAGTGTTTCCGTAAGCTCCGAGGGATCAAGACCGAACTTGCTCTCCTCCGCACCGATGTTTATTTCAACCAGAACATCCGTAACGATGCCCTTCTTCGCGGAAACCTTGCCGATTTCACGCGCAACCTTAACGCTGTCAACGCTGTCGATCATATCGACCTCGCCGACAATCTGCTTGACCTTATTGGTTTGCAGGTGGCCTATCAGGTGCTTTTCAACACCGTCAAGCTTCAGCTCGTCCCTCTTTCCGAGGAACTCCTGAACTCGGTTTTCGCCGATCAAATCGATTCCGAGCGAAAGCGCATGATTTATAAACAGGCTGTCAACGGTTTTTGTTACACCCATCAGTCTGACCGCGCCGTCGGCTCTGCCGCTTTTGAGCGTCGCCTCCTGTATGTTCTCGCGGATACGCTTGTAGTTTTCTTCAATGTCTTTAAAGCGTTTCTCAACTAATGCTTTTTCCGTCACTGAGATTCCTTCCTTTCACTATAACCTCATCGTAGCGTTTGATTGGACGGTAGCCGTTCGACGCCTCGGTGTCCTCGCTGACGATAACATAATCGCCTGCGTCATAGATTATTTCAATCTTTCTGGCGTTCATAATGTCGCCGCGAAGAATGTATACCACATCAATTTCGTTGCCCTTGCTGTCCTTTTCGCGTCTGATGGACGAGCTGTCGATCTTATAGCCCGTGTAGTCCTTAAAAACAAGCTCAATGTCCTCAATTCGCATATTGGCGTAGGTCTCGTTCATCATATTGCACGAGAGCGCAACGGCAACCTTATCACCCTGAACAGCCGATATTTTCTCGACCTTAACGGCAACATTTTTAAAGCCGTAGTAGGGCATATTTATCTTCATTGTGTCGCCCTCATTCATAATCAGGGAATACTTGCTGTCCATAACCGTCACAAGATACCACTTGTAGCTGCCGACGATCTTGCCCATCTTGCCCGATACGTCGGAGGGCTGTGTTTCAAAGAGCTTCTGTGCTTCGCCGACGGTCAGATCGGAAATGCTGTCGTAACCGATTGCGTTTTCGTAGCCGTCAAGGTTGCTGATATAGTAACCCGAAAGCGGAGCAATTACATCGCTCGTTTTTATGTTCTTTGATTCAAGATTCTTTATTGTCTCGCTGAGTTCGGTGAACTTTGCGGTAAAATCAATAGTTCCGTCCTTGAGAATCTGCTTGCTTGCAAGCTTGTCCTCCAGCGCCTCAATGTTCTTTGAAAGGTCGCTGAAATCGCCGCTGTCGGCGGTTTTGAGCAAAGCCGTGTAGCAGTCGTCAATCGTCTTGTTAAGCTTCTCCATATCCAGCGCATTCAGTTCCGTCTGCTCTGAAAGCTTCTGATATCTTTCAAGGCTTTCCTTTGCCGATGTCAGCGCGGAATAGTTTGCCGCGTCCTCGGCGGAATTGCATACACGCGCTACCGCGTCGCCGCTTGCAACTCTCATGCCGTCCTTTATCAGCGGAACAACGGTACCCGACGATTCCTGATTGATATATTTTTCATCTCGGACAAGAAAAGCCTTCAGCTCAAGCTTCTCCTGCTCAACCGCTTCGTCGGCGGTCTGCGTCTCATAACTGTCCCTGTTCACCCTGACCGCGTCATGGAACAGATACACAAACACGGCGATTACCAAAACGGTGCATATTATATTTATCCATGTACGGTTTTTCATTCCGAACATTCTCCTTTTCCAAAGCGCTCAACGATTGCGAACGCCTCTTTATAAAGCTCCTCTTTGCTTTGATATTTGTCAATGCAAAGCCAATTTATACATTCATTGCGCCTAAACCATGTAAGCTGGCGCTTGGCATATCTTCGTGTTGCGCGCTTGAGGTTTTCGACCGCCTCGCCGCGCGTAATTTCGCCGTCAAAATAGGGCTTCAATTCCTTATAGCCTATCGCCTGCGCCGACGTTGTTTCGTTGCTGTGTGAAAGATAGCCGCGCGCTTCCTTTTCCAGTCCGCGCTCCAGCATAATGTCAACGCGTCTGTCGATTCTGTCATACAGAACCTGCCTGTCCTCCGCGTCCAGTCCGATGTAGCACACGTCGTATGGCGATTCCCTTTTTGAAAGAGAAATCTGTTCCGTCATGGTAACGCCGCAGGTTTTCCAAACCTCCAGCGCGCGGACAATTCTTTTGACGTTGTTCGGGTGGAGCTTTTCGGCGTAGTCCGGGTCAAACTCTCTAACCTCTTCAATGAGCTTTTCCGTTCCCTCTTCCTCCGCTCTTTTCAGGAGTGAACGTCGCAGCTCTTTGTCATACGATTCCTCGCTGAGCTTAACATTGTTCAGAAGAGTATCAATGTAAAGTCCCGTTCCGCCGACAACGACCGGAAGCTTGCCTGCCGCCCTAATTTCGGCAATGCATTTCTGCGCCGCTTCCTGATAAAGCGCAACGCTGTACGGCTCGGTATTTTCAAGAAAATCCATCATGTGATGAGGAATACCCTTTTTTTCTTTCTCTGTCGGCTTCGCCGTGGCAATGTCCATTCCCCTGTAAATCTGCATAGAATCCGCGGAGATGACCTCGCCGCCGAACCGACGGCATATTTCAACAGCCAAATCGGATTTGCCCGACGCCGTAGGTCCGACGACCGCAACAACCGGTATTCTGTTCATCCGATCAGCTCCCAAAGATAGATTTTAGACTTTAGACATTAGATGTTAGATTTTAAAATTTTTAGATGTTTAGCAATTTCTAAAGTCTAAAGTCTAATATCTAACATCTATCTCGGTACTGCCCCGAGCGAAAATGCATTCTGGGCAATAAACCGTCAATTTGTAAATTGAGGGAAAATTGTTCAGAACGCTTTTTGCAGGGAGGGTGCTGTACGAGGTACTGCCCCGAACGAAAAATGCGTTCTGGGCGATTTTACCCAATTTACACGCGTCCGAAGTTTTTTTCAATCTCATACCTTGACATTTCAATCAGAACGGGTCTGCCGTGAGGACAGTATCTGATGTCGGGGTTGTTCAAGAGCTTCTCGACAAACTTGTTGAGCTCGTATTCCCCTGTCTTGTCGCCGGCTTTGATAGCGGCGCGGCAGGCGGTGGAATGGTAGATCCAGTCGAGCTTTTCGGGAATTAACTCCTTGCGATTGTTCAGGAGATAACCGGCAAGCTCCATAATAACCTGGGAGAGATCGGCGTCGGCGACTGCCGTGGGACATTCGCTGACGATGACCATACCGATGCCGAAATCCTCGACGTGATAGCCTGCCTTGTCCAAAAGGTCAAGGTTTTCAAGGACTGCGGAGTATTCCTCTTTGCTGAGGGTAACGGTCACAGGCGCAAGAAGCATTTGAGTTTCTATCGAATCGCGGTTTGATCTGAACTTTTCAAACAACATTCTTTCGTGCGCCGCGTGCTTGTCGATTATGAGAAGCTTTTTTCCCTGCTCGACAAGTATGTAGGTCTTGAACGCTTCACCGATCACACGGTAGGGCTCAACTTCAGGCTGAGCATCTTCGACGGGCGGCAAAGTCTGTTTCGGCTCGTCCGTCGGCGGCGGAAGCGGCTCCGTTTTTTCTTCAAAAATCGGGGCAGGTTCGGGCGCTGTCGGTTTAAAGCACGGGATCAAATCGGGCTCGTCGTTTTTTTCTATTTCAAATTTTGAGTTATCATTGAAAACTATCGGCTTGGGCTTCGGAGTTTCAACCTCTTTTTTAAATTCGGAGGCTGTCGTATTTGTCCAAAAGTCCTGCTTGGGCTGAGATTCTTTTTTCACCTGTTCAAGCTGCTGTTCGTAAATTCGGATTTGCTTTCCGTCAACGGGCTTGGGCATAAACTGACGGTTGACCTTTTGCTGAAAGCTTGCCTGAACACGCGTATCACCCTGCTGCAGGGCTGACTTGGCGCAGTAATAAACCGCATTGAAAATCATTTTTTCGTTGGCAAAGCGTACTTCGGTTTTGGACGGGTGAACGTTTACGTCAACCGCACCGGGTGCAATCTGTATTTTGAGAACACAGGCAGGAAATTTGCCGACCATAACGGAGTTTTTGTAAGCCTCTTCGAGGGCAACCATACCTGTGCGTGTTTTGATAAATCTGTCATTAAGGAAAAAATACTGCATCGTCCTGTTCGGACGTGAATTAAACGGTTTTGAAATGAATCCGCTGACTTTGACGCCCTCCAGCTCATACTCGCACGGTATGAGAGTTGAGGCAAAGTCCTTGCCCAGCACCTTGTATACCGCGCTTTCAAGCTTTCCGTCACCCGTTGTGAACAGCACATCCTTTGAATCGCGAACAAAACGGACGCTGACTTCGGGGTGGGAAAGTGCGATTCTGTCAACCACGGCGGCAACCGCATTGCCCTCGCTGACGTCCTTTTTCAGGAATTTCATTCTCGCAGGGGTGTTGTAGAAAAGGTCGCGCACGATGAGCGTCGTTCCCTGCGGACAGCCCGCGTCATCAAGCACGGACTCCTCTCCGCCCTCAATACAGTAGCGTGTTCCGATCTCTTCGCCCTGTGCGCGCGTCATAACCTCAACACGGGACACGGCGGCAATTGAAGCCAATGCCTCGCCGCGGAAGCCGAGAGTACATATTGCGTTGAGATCGTCGGCGGTCGAAATTTTGCTGGTCGCGTGGCTGATAAACGCCCTGCGGATATTATCACGGTCGATTCCGCAGCCGTTGTCGGTTATGCGTATGTAGGTTATACCGCCGCGCTTTATTTCAAGAGTGATCTTGTCCGCTCCTGCGTCAATCGCGTTTTCCATTATCTCCTTGACTATCGAAGCCGGACGTTCAACCACCTCTCCGGCGGCAATAAGCTCGGCTATGTGCTTCGGTAAAATATTTATCTGCGGCATAAGATCACCTCTTTTGTTCTCGGTAATATAATTGTTACAGCCTATCGGCTCTGTTTTTCAGCTCATAGAGCTTCTGAAGCGCCTCAATCGGCGTGAGTGTGTTGATATCTATCGACTTGAGCTCGTCAACAATTTCTCCGCCCTCATTTGATGCAAAGGAAATCTGCATATCATCGTCGTCAGCCTTTTCCACGGTTCTGATTACCGTAACCGCGCCCTTTTCCTCAAGCTCCTTGAGAATATCCTTTGCACGGTTCACGACGGTGTTCGGAACTCCTGCCAGCTTCGCTACCTCAATACCGTAGCTTCCGTCGGCTCCGCCGCGGACAATTCGTCTGAGGAATGTTATGTCATCGCCGCGCTTTTTGACTGAAATATTGTAGTTTTTCGCTCCGTCAATCTCATTTTCAAGCTCGGTCAGCTCGTGGTAGTGTGTCGCGAACAGAGTCTTTGCACCGAGCTTTTTGGAATCCGCCGTGTATTCGAGCACGGCTCTTGCAATGCTCATGCCGTCAAAGGTCGATGTTCCGCGGCCTATCTCGTCGAAAATCAGCAGACTCTTTTTGGTCGCATTCTTGAGAATATTGGCAACCTCGCTCATCTCAACCATAAATGTAGACTGACCCGAAGCAAGGTCGTCGCTCGCTCCTACACGGGTAAATATGCTGTCAACCAAACCGATCTGAGCACTTGACGCCGGGACAAAGCTTCCGCATTGCGCCATAAGCACTATAAGCGCAACCTGACGCATATAAGTCGATTTACCTGCCATGTTCGGTCCCGTAATTATCGCACAGCGGTTGTCGGCACAGTCAAGCGTCGTATCGTTCGGAACAAACGGCGCGTCCTTCATCATTTTTTCGACAACGGGATGACGTCCGTCCTTGATTATTATTTCACTTGTGTCCGTCATAACCGGGCAGGTGTAGTTGTTGTGCAAAGCCACCCTTGCAAAGGAGCAAAGCGCATCAACTGTTGCCACCGCGTGGGCGGTCTTCTGTATTCTGTAAAGCTCGTCGGCAACTCTGCTTCTGACCTGTGTGAATATTTCATACTCCAGCTTTACAATTCTCTCCTGCGCGCCGAGCACCTTTGCTTCAAGGTCTTTCAGCTCGCTTGTTATGAATCGCTCGCAGTTTGCAAGCGTCTGTTTTCTTATGTACTCTTCGGGAACAAGCTCTTTAAAGGCATTCGGCACCTCAATATAGTAACCGAAAACTCGGTTGTATCCGATCTTCAGCTTTTTGATGCCCGTCTTTTCCTGCTCCGTCTGCTGAATTGCGGCTATGTAGCCCTTGCCGTTGTGCACAATGTCGCGAAGCTCATCAAGCTCGGTATTGAAGCCGTCCTTTATCATATCGCCCTCACGCACGGTGAAAGGCGGATCCTCACGGATTGCCTTGTCGATAAGCTCGGCAACATCCTCCAGCAGGTCAATATTGCGGCAGGTCTCGCTCAAAAGCGCCGACCTGCACTCGGATATACCGCTCTTTATATCCGGTAAAAGCTGTATCGCCGCAAGAAGTGAGCGAAGCTCCTTGGCATTGGCGGTTTCGTAAACGATTCGAGCCATCAGACGTTCCATATCGCTGACGTCAGCTACTGCCGCCGTCTCGTTTTCGAGCAACATTGAATCGTTGAAGAGCTCGTTTACGGCGTTGTGTCTCTTGGTAATCTTCGCAAGATTGACCAGCGGCTGCTCAATCCAGTTGCGGACAAGACGCTTTCCCATAGCGGTTTTTGTCTTGTCAAGCACCCACAGGAGAGTTCCCCTGCGCTCTCTGTTTCGCATCGTCTCGGTCAATTCAAGATTTCTTCGCGAAGAAAAATCAATTTTCATAAACTGATTTTCCGAGTAGAAGTCAATCTCCCGAATATTATCAAGTCCCGATTTCTGCACCTCGGTCAGATAGTCGATCGTCGCGCCCAGCGCGCAGACAGCTTCGTCACTTTCCTCGATGCCCAGCTCGGTCAGGCTCTTTTTGAAGTGGTCGGTTATCACCTGACGGCTGTAATCAACGGTCAGCTTTTCTTCATCAATGCTGTCCGCCGTGCACTCAACGCGATTTTTTATAAACTCTCTTATCTTGTCGTTTTTCACGACTGCGGAATTATAGCGTATCTCGGTCGGCATATATCTGCCGAGTTCGTTGACTATGTCGTTGCCCACCGACTTTGATTCAAGCTGTGTAAGGCTCACCTCGCCCGTTGAAACATCGGCAAAGCAAACGCCTGCCGCATTTCCGTTAAGCCAGATTGAGCAAAGGAAGTTGTTTTTGGATTCGTCGAGCATACTGCTCTCAATGACGGTTCCGGGAGTCAGCACTCTGATAACGTCGCGCTTGACTATGCCCTTTGCCGTTGCCGGATCCTCGGTCTGCTCACAGATAGCAACCTTATAGCCCCTTGAAACAAGCCTTGCGATATAGGAATCAACGCTGTGAAAAGGCACGCCGCACATCGGAGCACGCTCCGCCTGGCCGCAGTCTCTTCCAGTCAGCACCAGTTCAAGCTCTCTTGAAGCCGTCTTTGCGTCCTCAAAGAACATCTCGTAAAAGTCACCGAGCCTGAACATAAGGATCGTGTCCTGATAATCCTTTTTAATTTCAAGGTACTGTTTCATCATCGGCGTCATTTCTGCCATCTGTTTTTTCACCTCATAAATTGAACTTCTTTGTGTTTTTTGTTCCGCCTGCAAGCAACAGACTTTAGATATTAGACTGAGAATATTATAAATATTGTCTAACGTCTAATATCTAAAATCTAAAATCTCTCTTAGTGGCAGCCGCCGCAGGAGCCGCACTCACCTGAGCAATGATGCTCTTCCTGAGGCTCGCAGGTCTTGGGATCCTCGCCCTGTACGCAGAGTGCAAGAATACCTGTGATGTGATTCATCATCTCGTCAACTGCCTGACGTGCAGCCTCGTACTTCTGCATATTCTCGTTAGCCATAACTGCTTGATAAACCTCGCTGAACTCCTTGTCATACGCTGCAAGCTTCTCTTCGTTTGCGTCGTCCTTTGCGGCCTCGTGCTGATATGACATGTGGATAAGCTGAATCTTGTTGATAAGATCGTTAAGATCCGTGTCAGCCTCATTTGTCTTTCTTGCCTCGTGGAATGCGAGATAACGCTCGTCCTGCTGAATTGCCTCACCGAGCTGTCTTGTGATTTCAATAATGTCCATTGTAAAACTCCTATAATAATTATTTATCTGAAAAACGCTTTTCAGCGTTCATCCAATACTCCTCTGACTATCCATGTCAAGGGTTCGGTTACCTTAACCTTGCAGAATCTGCCGATAAGATCCTTTCCCTCAACCTCCGGGAACTCGATCATAACATTGCTCTGTGTTCTGCCGTTGAGGATGCCCTCGCGCGCATATCCCTCGCACAGAACGGTGTAGGTTTTGTCTTTCATCGCCGCCGTGCGCTCCGATGCGATCCTCTCCTGAGTATCCGTCAGCTCCTTGAACCATCTTCCCTTTTCCTCGCGAGAAACGGGATCGGGCATTTCCGCCGCCCTTGTTCCCGGACGCGGTGAAAAGATAAATGTGAACAATGAAGTGAATTTAACCTTTTCAATAAGCAAAAGCGTGTCCTTAAACTCCTCATAGGTTTCACCGGGGAAACCGACTATAACGTCGCTCGTCATCGAAAGACCCGGCATCACTTTCCGAGCATACTCGGCAAGCTCAAGATACTTTTCGCGCGTGTAGCCGCGGTTCATCTCTTTAAGCACTCTGTCGTTTCCGCTCTGGAACGGGAGATGCAGGTGCTTTGCGACCTTATCGCAGGAAGCCATTGTGTCAAAAAGCTCCTTTGTGCAGTCCTTCGGGTGAGAGGTCATAAACCTGATTATAAAATCGCCCGGCAAATCGTTTATGCGCTTGAGAAGCTTTGAAAAATTGATGTCTCCGTCAAGATTCTTGCCGTAGGAATTGACGTTCTGTCCGAGAAGAGTAATGTCTTTACAGCCCGAAGCAATCAGCTCCTCGGCTTCTTTAACAACATCTTCTGGATCGCGGCTGCGCTCTCTGCCTCTGACATACGGAACTATGCAGTAGCTGCAAAAATTGTTGCAGCCGTACATAATCGGAAGCCAGCCCTTGATACTGCCGTCGCGTCTTACAGGAAGATCCTCGGCAATAACGCCGTCCCCGTCGGGGCACTCATAAACCTTTTTGCCCGTGCAAAGCACACGGTATATAAGCTCAGGAATTTTATGAATAACGTGTGTGCCGAAAACAAGATTGACAAACGGATAGCTTTTTCTGATTTTCTCAACCACCCTCGGCTGCTGCATCATACAGCCGCAAAGAGCAATTATAAGATTCGGATTGGCTTTCTTCAGCCTTTTGATTGCGCCGACATTTCCGTAAATTCTGTCCTCCGCGTGTTCACGGACAGCACAGGTGTTATAAAGTATCAAATCCGCATTTTCAACATCATCCGTAAAATCATATCCGAGCGATTCGAGTATACCCTTTATTCTTTCACCGTCGGAAACATTGCCCTGACAGCCGTATGTATGAACAAATGCAAGCGGTTTTGACGGTTCAAAGCGCGAAGTAATAACCGTCCTGACAAGCTCCGCATATTCGTGCTGTTTCTCCATTTCTTCGGGCGAAACCTTTACATTCTTTTTCATTCTGCCGTCGCTCAAAGGGCATACCTCTCTTTTTAACTTATTAACTGTATAATTATATAATAAATGCGCTTTCTTTTCAAGCATTTTGAGATAAATTTATTTTCTTTCATCCGATTCCGCCGATATCGAAATTATATTGACTTTGCGGTGCATACAATGGTATACTTAAATAAGTTAAAAACGGAGGAAAAATAAAATGAACTTCACAAAAAACTCAAATCGGAAAAACATACCGATTTTCTTAATTCTGTTGGCGTTTTCTTTCGGCATTCTGTATATATGCACGGCGTCAAGTCCGCGCTATGCGACCAATCCGTGGAATGATGCCAACGCCTTTTTCACAGTCGGCAGAGCAATGGCTGACGGTTTGACGGTTTACAAGGATATTTTTGAGCAAAAGGGTCCTCTCCTCTATTTGATTCACGCGCTTGCAAGCTTCATTTCCGACAACTCTTTCATGGGAGTATACATTTTCCAGTCGATTGCTCTCGGAATAAACGCATTCGCCGCATACAAGATCGCTTCTCTTTATGTCGGCACAGGATGGTCGGTCACCTCTGCGGTGTTCACCTGCTTTATTACGGTCAACTCAAACTGCTATTATTACGGCGACAGCGCGGAGGAATTTTGCTTGCCGCTTCTGATGATCAGTCTTTATGTTTTCTGTGCCTACTTCAAGGATACCGCACACAACAAAATAAGCAAGCCTGTTTTCTTTATTGTCGGATTTTTTGCCGGCTGTGCCGCAATGATTAAATTCACACTTATCGGCTTTTGGTTTGCGTGGGCGGCATACATTTCTCTCTACACTCTCTTTGCAAAAAAAGACTTCAAAAACGCTTTGCTCAACGCCTTGATTTTTCTTGGTGGTATGGCAGCGGCAATTGTTCCTTGGATAATATATTTTGCCGCCAAGGGTGCGCTTCACGATTTCATCTACACATATTTTGTTCTCAATGCGACGGCGTATCCCAATAACGAAAGCTTAAGTATTGTAAGCCGTTTAATAGTTCCCATAAAAAACATTGTCGAAAATATTATCCCCTCTACTGTAGTTTTCATTTGCGGATTCTTGGGCGCGGCACTGTATCTTTTTACCGGAATATTCGCGGAGAAAAAAGTCTTTTCACGTCTTTCAATACCGTTCGTCTGCGCGCTCGGAACATATATCATCTATTTCGGATTACGAAAATACACTTATTATTTTCTCCCCGTCTCCGTCTTTTCCGTTTTCGCTTTCATCACAATAGCCTATATTGCGGAAAAGATTTTTAAGGGTAAAGAAAACCAAATTGTTTCGGGAATCTTCTGCGTGTTTGTTGCAAGCGCTGTTTTGAGCGGATCATTCTTTTTTAATGAGACATCACAAACAGCCTTAAAAAACGGAGAAGAAACCGTGCAGTACAAGGCGGCGCAGTATATTAAATCTCATAATGTGAACGGTCGTGTTCTTAACTATCAAGCTCTTGATACAGGCATCTATCTTGCTGCCGGACAAATTCCGACATTCAAGCATTTTGAAAAGCAAAATCTGATATATGAAAAATACCGTGACAATACCGATGAACAGAACCGCTATATAGATGACGGCGAAGCGGATTACGTCGTCACCTCAATTAAATCGACACAGTCCGTTGACGATATATATGGGGAAAACATAAACCTGAAAAACAATTACAGAATAGTTTATTCGGAAGACTACACAATAAATCACCCGAATACTTGGGCAAAAGAATATACAAAAACATTTTATCTTTTTGAAAGGAACTGAGAAAAAATGGAAGCAAAAACACTTTACATCCTTGCACCCTGCTACAATGAGTCAGAGGTTCTGCCGATGTCATCAAAGATTTTCCTTGACAAACTTAACGGGCTCATCAGCGAAGGCAAAATCAGCGAAGACAGCCGCGTTGCATTTGTTGACGACGGCTCAAAAGACAACACCTGGGAGATAATTGAAAGCCTGCACGAAATGGATCCGAAGTTTGTCGGCATCAAATTATCGCGTAACCGAGGACATCAAAACGCTTTGCTCGGCGGCTTATCAACAATCGTTGATGACTGCGATATGATAGTTACGATTGATGCCGATGTGCAGGACGATGTCAATGCCATTGACAAAATGGTCGACGATTTCAACAACGGAAGCGACATTGTTTACGGTGTGCGTGCTTCAAGGGACACCGACACATTTTTCAAGCGCACAACCGCACAGGGATTCTATAAATTTATGTCGTCAATGGGTGTTGAAACCGTATACAACCACGCGGATTTTCGTCTCATGAGTTCAAGAGCGGTCAAGGCTCTTTTGGAGTTCAAGGAGGTCAACCTCTTCCTTCGAGGTATGGTTCCTCTCGTTGGTTTCAAGTCAACCACAGTTACTTATGATCGTGCTCCCCGTCTTGCAGGAGAATCAAAATATCCGCTCAAAAAAATGCTCTCATTTGCCTTTGACGGCATAACCTCATTTTCGGTAAAGCCGATAAGACTGATTACCGCGCTCGGCGTTATCACATTCATTCTCAGCATAATCTTCGCGCTGTATGCATTGATAAGCTTTGCGGTTCACCATGCGGCACCCGGTTGGACGTCAACCGTTCTTTCAATTTGGTTTTTCGGTTCACTCCAGATAATCGCAATCGGAATTGTCGGCGAATATATCGGAAAGATTTATCTTGAAAGCAAGCACCGTCCGAGATTCTTTATCGAAAAATATTTAAAATAATTCCACTAACAAAAGCTTCACCCCCACAGACATCAATCTGTGGGGGTGTTGGTTTATTATGTTG
>SAMEA104315428__coassemble_781_pt1 | contig 54212 bp, 43 predicted proteins | sample SAMEA104315428__metabat2_low_PE_040 | metagenome-assembled genome bin SAMEA104315428 (sample SAMEA104315428) | gut metagenome | biome: Monkey gut; feature: monkey-associated habitat; material: faeces | place: China | collected 2013
CGGATAATTCCGCGCTCATCAAGATCCTTGAGAGCATCATCGCCGACATTCGGGATGTCTCTTGTAATCTCTTCGGGTCCGAGCTTGGTGTCTCTTGCTTCGATTTCAAATTCTTCTATATGAATTGATGTGTAAACATCGTCTCTTACGAGCTTTTCATTGATAAGAACGGCGTCCTCGTAGTTGTAACCTTCCCAGGTCATAAATCCGATGAGAGCATTCTTACCGAGTGAGATCTCGCCGTGATCCGTTGCCGGGCCGTCTGCAATAACGTCGCCCTTCTTGACCTCCTGGCCAAGCTCAACGATCGGCTTCTGGTTGATGCAGGTGCCCTGGTTGGAACGCATAAACTTAATAAGGTTATATCTGTCTATGCCCTGAGCGGTCTGAATCTCAATGTAGTCGGCGTTGACGTGAACAACGACACCGTCATTCTTACAAAGAACAACTGTACCGGAGTCAACAGCCGCCTTGTATTCCATACCTGTTCCGACAATCGGGGAATCGGTACGGAGAAGAGGGACTGCCTGTCGCTGCATGTTTGAACCCATGAGGGCACGGTTTGCGTCATCGTTCTCAAGGAACGGAATCATCGCGGTAGCAACAGAAACAAGCATTTTCGGCGAAACGTCCATAAAGCTGACTCTTGAATTGTCAATCTCATGGAACTCGTCACGGTAACGAGCCATGACCTTGCGTCTTACGAAATGGCCGTTCTCGTCGAGCGGTTCGTTTGCCTGAGCAACAATGAACTCGTCCTCCTGGTCTGCGGTCATGTAAACAACCTCGTCAAGAACCTTGCCGTCAACAACTCGTCTGTACGGAGCCTCGATGAAGCCGTACTTGTTGATTTTTGCAAAGGTTGCAAGGTAGGAAATAAGTCCGATGTTAGGACCTTCGGGGGTCTCGATGGGACACATACGTCCGTAGTGGCTGTAATGAACGTCACGAACCTCGAATCCTGCACGGTCACGGGAAAGTCCGCCGGGACCGAGTGCCGAAAGACGGCGCTTGTGAGTAAGCTCAGCGAGCGGGTTGGTCTGATCCATGAACTGTGACAGCGGCGAGGAGCCGAAGAACTCCTTGATTGCCATGAGCACGGGACGAATATTTATAAGGGTCTGCGGAGTGATCTTGTCGTCGTCCTCCTGAGCCTGAAGCGTCATTCTCTCACGAACAACTCTTTCCATTCTCGCAAGACCGATTCTGAACTGGTTTTGAAGAAGCTCGCCGACAGAGCGGATACGACGGTTGCCGAGGTGATCGATATCGTCAGTTCTGCCGATGCCGAAAGCTATTGAATTGACATAGTTTATAGATGAGAAGATATCATCTATTGTAATGTGCTTCGGAATAAGGTCGTCACAGCGATCCTTGAGAAGTCCGAGAAGAGCATTGTCGTCCTCAACGTCAGCTTCAAGGATCTCCTTGAGTACGGAGAAAGAAACCTTTTCGTTGATTCCGACTTCATCAAGCTGTTCCTCGGTGAACTGCGGGAAGTAGGGCTTGATGTCAACCATTCCGTTGGAAATTACTTTGATTTCCTTGTCGTCGTCAACCTTGACGAATACGACGTTAACGCCTGCCTGCTCAATTTCGACAGCCTTCTCCTTGGAGACTACCTCTCCCTCCTCGGCGAGAAGCTCACCGGTAAGCGGAGCGATAACAGGCTGAGAAAGAGTTGTGCCGACAATGCGGTCAAACAGGGAAAGCTTTTTATTATATTTGTATCTGCCGACTCTGGAGATATCGTAGCGGTACGGATCAAAGAACAGATTGTCGAGGTGAGACTGAGCCGTTTCAAGTGTTGCAGGCTCGCCGGGACGAAGCTTCTTGAATACTTCCATAAGAGCTTCTTCCGTGTTCTGGGTCTCGTCCCTCTCAAGTGTAGCCTCAAGGCGGGGATCATAGCCAAAGAACTCGCGGATATCGGTGTTTGAGCTGAGACCGAGGGCTCTGATAAATGTTGTAATGAAGATCTTTCTGTTCTTGTCGATACGGACATAGAAAAGATCGTTTACATCTGTTTCATACTCAAGCCATGCGCCTCGGTTCGGGATAACGGTGTTTGAGTAAAGCTCAATACCGGTCTTGTCATGGGTCATATCGTAGTATACGCCCGGTGAACGAACAAGCTGCGAAACAATCGCACGCTCGGCACCGTTAATAATAAAGGTACCGCTGTCCGTCATAATCGGGAAGTCGCCCATATAGACTTCGCTCTCTTTTACGACGCCGGTTTCTTTGTTGAGAAGACGTGCCTTTACGCGCATCGGTGCGGAATAACTCGCATCGCGCTCCTTGCACTCTCTGATTGTGTACTTCGGCTTGTCGTCCATTCTGTAATCGACAAACTTGAGCACCCAGTTACCGGTATAATCGGTAATATCCGCAATGTCACGGAATACCTCTTTAAGTCCGGTATCCAGGAACCACTTGTATGAGTCCTTCTGAATCTCAATGAGGTTGGGCATTTCCATAACCTCTTTGATTTTTCCGAAGCTCATTCGGGTTCTGCTGCCCCTTGCAACGGGAGAAACATTCGTCATTGACTAACCACTCCGTTCTTTTTATTTTCATCCGTGTGTCAAGCACTTGTTAATTTTGACAGTTTTTGCTCGAAAAGCAGGCATAATTTATCCAAGGAAAAAAGACCCAAGGACACACAATGCCATTATAATCGTTATAGCATTATACTTCATTAGCTAAAATATGTCAAGCGAAAATTTCCGAAAAACATAAGTTTTTTCAAAATACTGACAATTTCTATAAAATATATAAAATGTGTAGATAATATATTGAAATAGTGCACTAAACCGTGTTATAATATACAGCAATAAAACAAAAAAGGAGTGTGAATATGTCTACTACCGCCGCGCAGGAAGCGGAGAACCTTGAGATTGAAAAGACGCAGGAACGTATCAATGCCGACCGCAATCTCAGCAAGAACCGACGCTACGTCGGTACAAAGGAGACTCTCGCTTATATCATTTATGATATTTCCGCCAGCTTTAACATTTCAAAGTACAATGACGTTTTCATCACCGACATCGTTCAGATAGGTCTGAGATTCCAAACGATCGTTACTTTTGTTATCGGAATATGGGACGTCATCAACGACATTTTCCTCGCAGCCATCATCGACAGAACCCGAACACGCTTTGGCAAGTTTAAACCGTATCTTATACTGTATGCAGGTCCGGGCTTGCTCTTAAGCTTTTTCTACTGGATGATGCCGCTCTTCTTCGCAGGCATGGGACCGTATAATGCCACCAAGCTGACGGCATATATGATCTTTTCAATTTTCAACAACTTAGCGGGCTCAATGAATGCCATTGCCAAAACAGGTATGCTTTCAACGATCACACCGAATGTTGTTGACCGAACAAGACTTATCACGCAGGCAAACCTCTTCTCCGGCTTCGTTGAAAAAGGTCCCGAAATTCTCATGGGACTTCTGATCGACGTTTTCAACAACACCGGAATCGGCAAGAAGCTGCCTACCCTGTTCATCAGTGCAGGTCTTTTCACCTCGCTTGCATCAGGCATAATGGCGCTTTACTTCTCAATCGTTGCCAAGGAGCGTGTTATTCAGAAATCCGAAAAACCGAGTATTTTCCAAGGCGTCAAGTCAGTTATCACCAACAAGCCTCTGCTTGTTCTGACATTGGTTGACTTCCTCGGCGCACTCGGAATCAACTCCGGAACAAACTATTACTACATAAATGTTCTCGGACTTGCTTCAATGTCAACAATCGTCGGAATCCCCGGCGCAGTCGTTTCGCCGATAAGCTATTCCTACGTTACCAAGGCAAGAGAGCATTTCTCGACCAAATCGCTGTGGATATTCAGCTCCATACTTCCCGACATACTCATGCTCGGTGTATTCGGAGTGGGCTCAATCAACAATAACTACAAGAAGAGAGCCGCAATGATTCCGGCATTTATGATCCGTGAAACGATATGGATGAGCGTTTACGGAATCAGCAAGGTTATTCCCGAAGAGATGCGTAACGAATGTATCGACTACGGCGAATGGAAAAACGGCTATCGAACAGAGGGTATGACAGGCGTTGCAAAGGGACTTGCTCAGAAACTTGTATCAACTCTCGGAGGAACGATCAAGGCGTTCATCCTCAGCCGCATCGGTTACAAGGAGGGCGCGGGCTACGGCAACCAGTCGGCTCATACCGAATATATGCTCTTTATGATGTGCACCATCATACCTGTTGCAACAGGTATCTTCGGTCTCATTCCCAAGTTCTTCTACCCCATTGATTCCGAGACACGCGACAGAATGTACCGCGAGCTTGCCGAAAGGCGAAAAGCCGTGGCGGCACAGATGAATAAAGAGGCAGACCTAATCAACGTTAAGGCTCAGCCCGAAGCATAAATAAGCAAAAAAAGAACGGTTTTGCGCCGTTCTTTTTTCTTTTGCATATTCAATTAAAAAGCACCCGATACAATGCCGGCAATAGCTGCGGCAAAGAGTCTTGCAAGGACAGCAATCAGCATTCCCAGCTCAAACCAAAATTCGACAAAATAAGATGCAAACTCTCCGAGATGCTCAATAAACTGTTCAAGCTGTCCGCCGATGCAGTTTATAATATCTCCGAAAAACTCCATGCTTTTTCCTCCTTATAAAAATTAAAACGAAACCAGATTTTCAATTACTTTTTTCAGCAGTTCAATGCCTTCCTCTCCCATAAACGGAAGCCACATCAAAGTAACAAACACATCGACAACGCCTACAAATTTTTCAGCAAGTGTTATAATAATCTCCTGCACTCTATCTCTGCTCCTTTCTCTTTTTTATGATTTTAACATATTTTAGAAGAATGTCCACAATTTTAATCAAATCTTAATATAATCTTAAACGGATTTTAAGCATTGAAAGGCAAAAGGCACGGTATCCATTTTCGATACCGTGCCCTTTATTCATTTATTTGCGTTTTTTGCCGAAGAATCCTTTTTTCTCCTCGCCCGTCGGAGTTGAACCGCCCATCAGCGAATTGAATTTAAGCAAAGCTTCCTTTTGCTCGGCATTGAGCTTTGTGGGAATATCAACAATGATTCTGACAAGCTGGTCTCCCCTCGCCTTGCTGCGGATGTTCTGAATACCCTTGCCCTTGAGTCTGAATACGGAACCGGGCTGTGTACCCTCAGGTATATCATATCTCACCTTACCGTCGAGAGTCGGAACCATAAGCGTGTCACCCATCGTTGCCTGAACAAGGTTGACATGAACCTCGCACCAAACATCAAAGCCGTCACGTTCAAAGAACGGATGCGGTCTGACATTGACAACAACATGGAGGTCGCCCGCGGGGCCGCCGTTGACGCCCTTGTTGCCCTCGCCCCTGACATTAAGTATCTGACGGTCATCAATACCTGCCGGGATATTGACCTCAAGCGTGCTCTGCTTTGTAACACGGCCTCTGCCGCGGCACTTTGAACAGGGAGTCTCGACTATCTTGCCCCTGCCGCCGCACTTTGAACAAGCGCGCTGAGTCTGGATAACACCGAACGGAGTTCTCTGCTGAGCCGTGACCTGACCTGTGCCGTGACATTCGGGGCAAGTTTTGGGTGATGTGCCTGCCGCCGCTCCGCTGCCGTTACATTCAGGACAAATCTCAATACGGTTTATGTTAATCTTGCGCTTACAGCCCTTTGCCGCCTCTTCAAACGAAATCGTAACGCTCGACTGAAGATCCTCGCCGCGTCTCGGTCCGTTCGGGTTGGCTCTTCTGCCGCCGCCGAATCCGCCTGCACCGCCGCCGAAAAAGCTGGAGAATATGTCGCCCAAATCAAAATCATCACCGAAGCCGCCGTTGAAGCCTGCGCCGCCTGCTCCGAAGTTAGGATCGACGCCTGCGTGACCGTACTGGTCGTAACGAGCCTTTTTCTGCTCATCGCTGAGCACCTCATAAGCCTCGTTGGCTTCCTTGAACTTGGCCTCGGCTTCCTTATCGCCGGGATTCAGGTCGGGATGATACTGCTTAGCCTTTTTTCGGTAAGCTTTCTTTATTTCATCGGCGCTGGCGTTTTTGTCAACGCCGAGCACCTCATAGTAATCTCTTTTATCAGCCATAAATTAAAGCCCCTGACTTGAAATAGGGCAACGCCGTGCGAAACGGCGTGCCCGTTATTAGTTTATTGACGATTATTTGTTGTCGTCGTCCGTTACATCTGTGTAGTCGGCATCATAGAAACCGTCGGCTCCCTGTGCACCTGCGCCCGGATTGCCGCCCATGTCGGGGCCTGCCTGACCTGCCGCACCCTGTGCGCCCTGAGCTGCCTTATAGATCTTTTCGGATACCTCGTAAAACTTCTTCTGGAGCTCTTCCTGCTTGTTCTTTATAAGGTTGATGTCCTGACCCTTGAGAGCCTCTTTCAAGCCGTCGATTTCAGCGTTGAGAGCATCCTTATCCGCCTGATCAAACTTGTCGCCCTCTTCGGAGAGAAGCTTCTCGCACTGGTAAACCATCTGATCTGCGTTGTTTCTTGTGTCAACCTCTTCACGGCGCTGCTTATCTTCCTGTGCGAACTGCTCAGCCTCGTGAACAGCCTTCTCGATGTCGTCCTTGGACATATTCGTCGAGGAAGTGATGGAGATTGACTGCTCCTTGTTTGTGCCGAGATCCTTAGCGGAAACGTGAACGATACCGTTAGCATCTATATCGAAAGTAACTTCGATCTGCGGAACACCGCGGCGTGCCGGCATAATTCCGTCAAGGTGGAATACACCGAGGGTCTTGTTGTCCTTGGCAAACTCTCTTTCGCCCTGAAGAACGTGAACCTCAACAGACGGCTGATTGTCGACTGCGGTTGAGAAGATCTGGCTCTTCTTTACGGGGATTGTAGTGTTTCTGTCGATGATCTTTGTATTGATACCGCCCATTGTCTCGATACCGAGTGAAAGCGGAGTAACGTCAAGAAGAAGAAGTCCCTTAACTTCGCCGCCCATAACACCTGCCTGGAGAGCCGCACCGATAGCAACGCACTCATCGGGGTTGATGCCCTTGAAAGGCTCCTTGCCGATGAACTTTTTGATTTCTTCCTGAACAGCCGGGATTCTTGAAGAACCGCCGACCATGAGAACCTTGTCGATCTCGGAGGTTGAAAGTCCCGAATCGTTCATTGCCTGACGTACAGGTCCCATTGTAGCTTCAACAAGATCTGCGGTAAGCTCGTTGAACTTTGCTCTTGTGAGCGTCAGCTCAAGGTGCTTCGGACCGGTTGCGTCAACCGTGATGTACGGAAGATTGATGTCGGAAGATGTAACGCCCGAAAGCTCAATCTTTGCCTTTTCAGCCGCTTCCTTAAGTCTCTGCATAGCCATCTTGTCACCGCGCAGGTCAATGCCGTTTGACTTCTTGAACTCGTCAATGATCCAGTTCATAACTCTCTGGTCAAAGTCGTCGCCGCCGAGGTGGTTGTTACCTGCTGTTGCAAGAACCTCCTGAACACCGTCGCCCATCTCAATGATTGAAACATCGAATGTGCCGCCGCCGAGGTCATAAACCATAACCTTCTGGTCATCTTCCTTGTCGATACCGTAAGCAAGTGCTGCGGCTGTCGGCTCGTTGATGATTCTCTTGACATCAAGACCTGCTATACGTCCTGCGTCCTTTGTTGCCTGACGCTGTGCGTCGGTGAAGTAAGCAGGAACTGTGATAACGGCCTCGGAAACCTTTTCGCCGAGGTATGCTTCAGCGTCTGTCTTAAGCTTCTGAAGAATCATTGCCGAAATTTCCTGCGGAGTGTACTTTTTGTCGTCGATGGACACTTTATAATCCGAACCCATCTGACGCTTGATTGATGATACGGTTCTGTCGGGATTTGTAATAGCCTGACGCTTTGCAACCTGACCTACCATTCTCTCGCCGTTCTTGCCGAAACCGACAACCGACGGAGTTGTTCTTGCGCCCTCTGCGTTAGCGATAACGACAGGCTCGCCGCCCTCGATAACTGCTACACATGAATTTGTTGTACCTAAATCAATACCTATAACCTTTGACATAATATATTCCTCCTAAGATGATTATATACTTTTTATATTATTTGCTCAGTTGGCTACGGCCACCATCGCCGGACGGATAACCTTGTCGCCGACCTTATAGCCCTTTGCGAATACGTTTGTGATGACATTCTCGCCGAGGCTCTCGTCCTCCGAATGCATCACGGCATTGTGGAAGTTCGGGTCAAATGTTTCGCCCTCTTCGCCGAACGACTCAACCTTGAGATCACGAAAAACATTTTCAAACTGCTTAAACGTCATCTCAACGCCCTTTTTGTAATCCTCAAATGTGATATCGGGATTTGCAAAAATTCTGTCGAAGTTGTCAGCCACAGGAAGAAGCTCCTTGATCACCGAGGCTTTGCAGTCGGTGTAAAGCGCCTCCTTTTCTCTCTGTGAACGCTTGCGGAAGTTATCGTACTCCGCCGCCATTCTCAAAAGCTGATCGCTCTTTTCGTCAAGCTCCTTCTGAAGCTTAGCTTCAGCGCTTTCCTCCTTAGGCTCCTCTGCCTTTTTTTCGGGTTCCTTTTTCACTTCTTTTTCTTCTTTATTTTCTGCTGCTTCGGCATTGTTTTTTTTCTTTGCCAACAGTATCATTCCTTTCAGTCTTCATTAAGAACCTGCGAAAGTATCTTTCCGACCATATCGGTAAGATATCTTACGCTCGGTATCAATGTCGCATAGTCGATTCGCGTCGGTCCGATAATTCCTATCGAGCCGTGATTTTCGCCGACATCGTACTGCGCCATTATAACGCTTGAATTTTCAAGCGGCTTGAATTTATTTTCGCTGCCGATTTTGACATCAACATCTTTCTTGTTGTCCGTGAGTATCCTGCTCAGAGGTTCTCCCCGCCTGAGGAAATCCATCAGCTCGTAAGCCGTTGAACCGTAGTCGCCGTAGTGAAAGATATTCGATTGACCTCCGAGCATCAGCGGCACCTGCATTGCCTCGTTCGCAAGCTCGGAAACCGTAGATATCAGCGGAATCATCGTCAGCGCATCCTCGCCCATTGAAGCAACCAGCGTCTGGAGCGTTGCCGTGTCGATCGCGTCAAGCTCGCTGCCGACGAAAGAAGTTTTTACAATATTATAAAACTTCTCGATGACCGATGCATTCAGGTCATCGTCGCTGCGGCAAACGCGGCTTTTAATCATACCGTTCGACGTCAGCAGAACGACCATTCCCGTCCGTGTTCCGACCGGAACAAACTCAACTCTTTTTACCGTGACATTGTCGCCCGACGGCGCAGTTGAAATCGCCGCGCAGTTCGTCATATCGGCAAGAAAGTCATTTGCCTTTTTCAGGATATTTTCGGGGCTTGCATTTCTGACCGAAACACCGGCTTCGATCCGCCTTTTGATTGCGTCATCAAGCTGCCGCACGCCCATAAGGTGGTCTACATAATAACGGTAGCCCTCGTTTGTGGGGATTCTGCCTGCCGACGTGTGCGGCTGTTCGAGAAGTCCCATTGAGGAAAGCTCAGCCATCTCGTTCCTGATTGTCGCCGAAGAAACCGAAATGTTCGGATCCTTTTGCAGCAGTTTGGAGCCGACCGGCTCGCCCGTCTTTATATAGTGTTCAACAACAGCAGCAAGTATTTTTTCTTTTCTCTGACTGAGTTCCATTATCTCACCGCCTTTAGCACCGTTAGCACTCTTTGTGTCTGAGTGCTAACTACATTTAATACTATACAACCGACGCCGTGATTTGTCAACACTTTAATTGTGAATTCTTTGTTAACATTTGCAGTTTTTTCCTTTAAAATCGGTTTCGGACGAAAAACGACTTGATTGGTGGGCATCACACCCTACGATTCAATATTTATCAAAGCTTGTCGTAGGGCACTATGCCCACATCGTGCCGAAACAGAATTTCTGATTTTAAAACAACAATATATAAAGTATATAATAAATTGTAAAATGTCAAAAGTCGTTCGCATACTTATACCTATAATATATTTCAACATAGCAGGCATAATTATTCTGCACTTCCGCACATTACCTGTTGCTTTAGTCAAAAAGATGTGATACAATCGCCCTTGTCAGGAGGTAATGAAAATGATAAGAAAGATCATTAAAATAGACGAAGAAAGGTGCAACGGCTGCGGAGCCTGCGTCTCTGCTTGTCACGAGGGTGCAATCGGTCTCGTTGACGGCAAGGCAAAGCTTCTGCGCGACGACTACTGCGACGGTCTCGGCGACTGCCTGCCGACCTGTCCTACAGGAGCCATCACCTTTGAGGAGAGAGAAGCCGCGGACTACAACGAAAAAGCGGTTATGGAAAACAAGCTCAGGAAGCACGGCGAAGCTCACCACGGCGGCTGCCCCGGCTCAAGGCTCAGCAGAATTATTCACGAGCACGGCGCGCATAATAACGTAAAGGCAGAAAGCCGCCTTTCGCAATGGCCGGTACAAATCAAGCTCGTGCCAGTCAATGCCCCGTATTTTGACGGTGCAGACCTGCTCATAGCCGCCGACTGCACGGCTTTTGCCTACGGAAACTTCCACAATGATTTCATCAAGGATAAAATTACACTCATCGGCTGTCCGAAGCTTGACAGCGTTAACTATTCGGAAAAGCTGACGGCGATCTTTGCGGTCAACGATATAAAAAGCGTTACGGTTGTCCGTATGCAGGTTCCCTGCTGCGGCGGAATCCAGGCGGCTGTGCAGAACGCCGTCGCCGCAAGCGGAAAGGATATTCCCGTCAAGGTCACCGTAATTTCGACCGACGGCAAAATTGTCGGCTGATCACGTTTATTCAAGCGTCCTTTGTTCCTGTTTAACAGAGGACGTTTCTTTTTTCGGCGCGTTTTCCCGTTCAAATGTATTTTAGTTCCGCTAAATAAGCTTTGGCGGCAACAATGAAGTCACATTTTTGGGCATTTTCAGCCGCTTTCGGGTACTTGACATTTATATGGCAAGGTGTTAGAATAGATTGCAACGAGATTGATATGGGAGCCTATGACATCTTGCGGTTCCCGGACACCGAGCATCAGTCCCCTTGCGGGAATGCTCGGCTTTTATTTTTTTCGGAGGTATCAGGAATATGAAAACAGATGTTGTAATTGTCGGAGCAGGCCCTGCGGGAATCTTCACCGCCATTGAAATGCTGCGAAAAGGCACAAAGAAAAAAATCGTCATTGTCGAAAAGGGACAGTCCGTTGAGAACAGACATTGCCCCAAGGCAAAGACAAAAAAATGTATGAACTGCAAGCCCTACTGCCATATTACAACCGGCTTTTCAGGTGCAGGCGCTTTCTCGGACGGCAAGCTTTCGCTGAGCTATGAGGTCGGCGGAGATCTGCCGAATCTTGTGGGCGAAAATCTTGTTCAGGAAACAATTAACTATGCTGACGGTATATATCTTGAATTTGGCGCAGATACTAAGGTTGAGGGCGTCGGAAACACAGAAGAGGTCAGAAAGATCCGTACCCGCGCAATTCAGGCAGGACTCAAGCTTGTTGACTGCCCGATTCGTCACATGGGAACGGAAAAAGCTCAGGACATCTACCTTGCAATCGAAAAGTATCTCATCGCAAACGGCGTTGAAATCTTTTTCGGTTACGAGTGTTCAAATATTATTCTCAACGGCAAAAAGTGCGAGGGAATTTACGTTTCCAACAACAAGGGCGTTGAGATGGAGATCAGAGCCGACCACACCATCATCGCAACGGGACGCAGAGGTGCAGAGTGGCTGGAAAAGATCTGCGGTGAGCACGACATCGCTCACCTGCCCGGAACCGTTGATATCGGTGTCAGAGTTGAGGTCAGGAACGAAGTTATCGAAAAGGTCAACGACGTTCTCTATGAATCGAAGCTCATCGGCTATCCGAGACCTTTCAAGAACAAGGTCAGAACCTTCTGCCAGAATCCCGGCGGATTTGTCAGCCAGGAAAACTACGACAACAACCTTGCCGTTGTAAACGGTCATTCATACAAGGAGCTCAAGAGTGACAACACAAACCTTGCCATACTTTGCTCCCACAATTTCTCGTACCCGTTCAATCAGCCGATTGCTTACGCTCAGAAGGTCGGTGAGCTGACAAATATGCTCGGTACGGGTCACATTCTCGTTCAGCGCTTCGGCGATATTCTTGACGGCAAGCGCACATGGGAAAAGGAGCTTTCGCAGTCCAACCTCAAGCCCACTCTTCCCGATGCAGTCGCAGGTGACATCACCGCCGCAATGCCATACAGAGCAATGACAAACATCATCAACTTCATTCAGGCGGTTGACCATGTTGCTCCGGGCTTTGCATCTTACGAGACACTTCTCTATTCCCCCGAGCTGAAATTCTACAGCAACAGGGTCAAGATGGACGAGCACTTCAACACAAACGTTGACGGTCTCCATTGTCTCGGCGACTCCAGCGGCTGGACAAGAGGTCTTATGATGGCATCCGTAATGGGTGTCCTGATGGGCAGAGAAATATATTAAGATAGCAACCTTAAAACGGAGGTTCTGTAATGAACGTAACACTCAACCCGGACAAGGAAATAGTTAAAGTTGTCAAAGAGGGTCTCAAGCGCACAGGCGGCTACTGTCCGTGCCGGAGAGAGCATACACCGGAAAACAAGTGTATGTGTGAAGAGTTCAGAAAGCAGATAGCAGATCCCGAATTTGAAGGCTTTTGCCATTGTATGCTTTATTATAAGTCGAAGGACTAAGGAGGTCGTTATTATGGCTGAAGTAAAGATAACAAAGGAAAATTTTACACCCGAAGTGCTCAAATGCGACATACCCGTTTTGCTCGATTTTTGGGCGGAATGGTGCGGCCCGTGCCGTATGCTCGCTCCCATTGTTGAGGAAATAGCGGACGAGTACAGCGACGCAGTCAAGGTCGGAAAGGTAAATGTTGACGAAGAACCGGAGCTTTCCTCCATCTTCCGTGTTGAGAGTATTCCGACGCTTGTTGTGCTTGACCACGGCAAGGCAATCAAATCTTCCGTCGGCTATGTCACAAAAGAGAAAGTTCTCGAACTGCTCGGATTATAAAACGACATAATAATCGGCAGTCTGCATTTTGTTTGCAGACTGCCTTATTTTATGCCTTTTTCTTTTTTCTCTGCCAATCTATCAGGCAGTACGCGGAAACGCCGATGAAAACGACCGCCGAAACCGCACCGCCGGCTTTCAATCCCGGAGGAACAAATTTTGCTTCGATTTCTGCCTTTCCCGCCGGAACAATAAGTCCTATCATTCTGCCGTTGACTTCGACTATATCCGTCTCTTTTCCGTTCACCGTGATATTCCAGCCCGTGTCATTCGGAACGCTGAAATAGACAAGCCGTCTGCTATCTCCCTCGGAAACCGCTCTGAAGCCTGACGAATCCATTTCAAACGAGGTGCAAGCAGTTGCTCTCCTCTCTTTGGATTCCTTTCTCCAGTCGAACTTCTCTTTCTCGTCAACCTTTTCAAGCAGTCCCTTGACCTTTTCTTCATTTTCTTTGCCGACATAACAGGCTTTCGTCATCAGCTCAATACGCCTGTCATTTTCATCACGGTTTGCAGTAAATTGCAATCCGTTGTCCACCGCATAATAATTATATGTATAGCCGAACGGCACATAGTATTCCGCACGCTTAATCTCGCCGTTTTCGCATATAATGTCACGGGTATTGAGAACAGTCTCAATCGCTTCGGTGTCAAAATATGCTGGTGTTGACGGGTTACTTCCGACCTGATATCCGGCTATGCGGCAGAACTGTGACGTGGCGTGCGACTTAAAGCTGTTAAAGGTTGATATTGTCGGTCTGTTCACTATCATACCGTAGTTCGCGTATTTTTTCTTGTTCAGCGCTCTGTAATTATATACAGTATCTTCCGTCTGTGCCTGTGCCGAGACGTACTTCACGTTCTGCTCCTTGTATGTCAGCGATTCATTGCAAAGGTAGAGAGAATAGCTGAGCAAGCATACGACAGCCGTCACAGCCGCGACTTTCTCCGGCGAGAAAATAAGCTTTTTCTTCACGCACACAAAAAGCACACCGTAAGAAAGAAGTATCAGTATGCCGAGAACGATCATATATCTGAGATCTTCCTTGTGGAAAAAGTCAGTAAATCTCACCGCCCTGAAATATCTTGCAAAGAACGAAATCACCTTTTGCTCATTCGGACGGTGAAGAATATAAACATAAATGAATTTCGCTATGCCGAGCGAGCCGAAAAATACAACCGAAAGGATCGCTATTGTCAAAGCGGCAAATCTATAATCCTTTGTCGGTGTTTCTCCGCTTTGGCGTATCTGCTCAACCGTCTCCATTGAAACAAGTGTGAATATGAGGGCAAGTCCGTACCACCATCTGCTGTATGCCATATTCGAGAACAGCGAAAAAATACCGGTTCCGAAAGGAATAAGCGTCAGTATAATGCACGCTTTCATAAGCTGTGTGCTCCAGCGTTTGTTTCTGTCCCTGAGCGCAATTATCCAGAAAAACGCACCGAACAAAGGCAGAAATGCGTTGCTTGAGCAATACATACCGTATCTGAAGCCCGTTGCGGAGCCGAGGATTCCTTCGCTCGGCAGGATCATACCCTTTATCATTTTAAATATCTGCGGTATTGCGTAGTAGCCTAATAGCAGTACATTGTTATGACTCTTGGTTGCCTTGTCCGTTTCCAGAAGTGTCAGCGCCGACGGAAGCAGTATAAACGCCGCGGCAAGTCCGCCGAATCCGTAAAAAAGAATACACCTGAACGCGTCTTTGAATTTATAAACACCTGAGCCTCTTACTCTTGCGACAAGATAAAGCATGAAAATAATCGACGTGCTTATGTAAAAATAATAGTTTATCACCGCATTGAGAAGCGATATGAGAAAAAGCATATAACACTTCTTGTTTTCGAGCGCATAGTCGGTAAAATAAAGCACCAACGGGAAGAACGCAATAACGTCGATAAAGTGATAATAAAACGACGAATCTATCGTAAAAAACGAAAAAGCATACATAAACGCTCCGGCAACAGCGTAGTAAGCGGAAATTAAATGCTTCCGCAAAAAAACAAACGCCGTCGATGCGGCGACAGCGTGCTTGAGAACAAACATCGCAGTCAAACCGATTCCGAGGAAACGCTCAGGAACGAGCAGCAGCGGCCAAAAGAACGGGCTGCCGTAAACATAGAACGAATAGGTGCCTATGTAATTTGCGCCGAGAAATGTATTCCAGCTCCAGAACGGTGTCCCGGAGAGAAACATTCTTCTTCCTTCCTTGATAAACGGAATCTGCTGAGTCATATAATCTCCGACAAGGTGCAGATTTCCGCCGTAGCGTATCAGTATCGGCAAAAGCGATGCAAGTGAAATCAGGAGAGCAAAAGCAAACACATGATAAATTCTTATGCTGTTATTTTTCTTCATTTTATTTTTCCTTTCTTGTCTTAATATCCTTTCCGAAATTTAATTAAAAGTATTTTTATTGAATTGATTTTCAAAGAAATCACCGACAAGCTTTGAAATATCGCCTGAGCTTTCGGAGATATTCGTTGTTTCCTTTCCCTTTTCGCCGGCGTTTTTGCGGCTGAGATCAACGTCGGTTTTCAGCGTATCATCCATAACATTGCCGAAGAATCCCTCCGAAAAAGCGGCAGGATCACGGTCAAAATCCACGATCTCATTTTCTGCCGTTCCGGCAAACTTCCTGTTTTGGTTTGTTTCGTTGATCAGCATAAATATATTGTTGGTGCTGTCATCCGAGACCGTACCGTCGTCCTCGCTTTTTCTCATTGCGGCAAGAACCTCACGGCTTGTTCGGATCTCCTTTTCCATCTCCGAATTATAGCGGTCACGCCTGTAATAAAACGGAACAAACACCGCCGATGAAACAAGCTGAGCAATCGGTATTCTTATCATAAACCATATATCCTGTGACGCACTTGCGGAAAGAGTGACGCACGACAGAATGAATGCCGTGATGAAATGATCCGCACCCGCCATCCAAACCGAACCGTTGACGCGGTAGTAAAAGCCCCATTTTATTGACCCGATAAATGCGGCGCAAATCGTAGATACTATATACACAGCAACGTTTTTTCCTTGCAGTCCGCCGCTTAAAGTCAAATAAATTGCAGGCACCAAGCCAAACACGGTGAAGAAAAATGCCTGAAACAAATTTGACCGTTTGAAGCCGAATTTTTCATAAAGCTGACAAATCAGGTATCCCCTGAAAATTTCCTCAAAGAAAATATTAACCGCAAGCAGAACGGCAAACAGCGCCAGCATCTTTATTCCGCCGCCTCCGCCGGGCACGCCGACAGACAGTCCTGTTCCGCCGTAGCCTTTCAGCCGCAGGTATATGAACTCGGCAACATAAACCACAACGAGCGCCGACGCCGAGAATCCTGCACCGTAAAGCAGTTCAAAAAATCTGCCGTAAGAGCCGAGGCACCGTTTGCGAAGATTATCCTTTTGCATTGCCGCCGCCGTGAAAGCAATTACTGTTCCGAACACGCCTGCCAGAATATACTGCGGCAGGAACCTTTGCCCCGTTTTCAGAACAAAAACGTCAACAATATGGAACAGCATGACAGCCGCTGCGGAAATAAAAGCAATTATTGTCTTTTTGTTTTGCGAATTACTCATTTTTTATTTGATCCCGATTTTTTATGCAATACCGCACAATTAAGGAGCGTGAATTGCACAGTAAAATTTTTTTGGTACATCGTGGTAAAGAAATTCAAGGGCAATTACTGATTAACCCAGTCGTTACCGAGCAAGGCGTACATCACAATTTGTTCGGTATTGCCTTAATTTCATCAAGCCACAGTTTGTATGAAGCGTCGCTCGGCATTCTCCAATCCCCTCTCGGCGACAGGCACACACTGCCTATCTTCACGCCGTCGGGCAGACAGCTTCGTTTAAACTGCTGGGTGAAAAACCTTTTATAGAAAACCTGAAGCCATTTAAGTATCGTTTCCTTGTCAAAATCCTCCCTGAATGCTTCCGATGCAAGGAAGAAAATCTTTGACGGAGAAAATCCGAATCTGAGCAGATAATAGAGGAAGAAATCGTGGAGCGCATAAGGTCCTATAATCTCTTCGGTCTCCTGTTGAATATTTCCGTTCTCGTCAGGCGGCAAAAGTTCGGGACTTATCGGAGTGTCGATAATGTCCTTGAGAACCCCCGTGCTGTCGGGAAAAACGTTGTAGTCAATAAGCGCCGATATCATCCAACGAACCAAAGTTTTCGGAACTCCGCAGTTGACACCGTACATACTTATATGGTCGGCATTGTATGTGCACCAGCCGAGCGCAAGCTCGCTCAGGTCTCCCGTTCCGACAACAAATCCGCCCTCCTTGCAGGCGTAATCCATCAAAACCTGCGTGCGTTCACGCGCCTGAATGTTCTCGTAGGTCACGTCAAATTTATCTATCGGGTGACCTATATCGCGGCAATGCAGAGTGCAAGCTTCTTTAATGTCGATTTCAAGAGCTTTCACTCCGAGCGTTTTCATAAGCTCCCACGCGTTGGAGTGTGTGCGCTTAGTCGTGCCGAAGCACGGGAGAGTTATTGCGATAACATCCTCCGGATTCCTGCCGAGCTGACGCGCGGCTTCAACACAGACAAGGAGAGCAAGCGTCGAATCAAGTCCGCCCGAAACACCGAGAACCATTTTGTTCCCGGCTTTGGTCGCTCTCTTTTTCAGTCCCGCAACCTGCATACGGAATATGTCCATACAGCGTTCAATTCTGTCCCTCTTTGAGGACGGGACAAACGGAAGCTTATTGACCTCGTACAGCTTGCCGTCGCTTGCAAGGTTCAAATCCTTTTTTATCTTTATAAAATCCCTGCCGTCAAGATAGAGCGCGGCTGAATCGCCGAACGTTTTGTTTTCCGCTCTGTCGGCACGGATTTTTCCGAGATCCACATCGTGCTTTATGCAATATCCGCCGTCAATGAGCTTGTCGTTTTGCATAACAACGGCACCGTTTTCGCAGATGAGAGAATGACCCGAAAAGATAAGATCGGTCGTCGATTCCGTCATACCTGCACTCACATAAGCATAAGCGCAAAGGCTTCTCGCCGACTGCTGAGAAACAAGCTCAGTACGGTATTTTCTTTTCATTGTTGTCTCGTTTGAGGCGGAAAGATTGAGTATAACCTCAGCTCCGGCAAGCGTGAGAAGTGTTGACGGAGGGAGCGGTGCCCAAAGATCCTCACAGAGTTCAACTCCGAGCTTCACTCCGTTATAATCGAAAACAAGGTTGTTTCCGACGGGTATCTCATAGTCCCCATCCAAGCCGAGCTCATCCGCGCGGATCGAAGCGCTTTTGAGATCTGCCGCCGAACCGAACCAACGCTTTTCATAATATTCGTTGTAGGTCGGTATAAATGTTTTAACAGCGACACCGTCTGCCTTTCCTTTTGACATCACGACAGCGCAGTTATAAAGCTGACCGTCGATTGAAACGGGCGCACCGACAGCGACAACCGAATCACATTCGGCTGTACATTCGGCGATTTTCTTCAGGCCGTCCTTGGCGCCGTCAAGCAAAGTTTTTTGAAAAAAGAGATCTGCACAGGTATAGCCCGTAACGCTCAGCTCAGGGAACACAATAACGTCCGCATCCTTGTTGAGCTCAATATATTTAATTATTTCTTCTGTATTGCGGACAGTACTGCCGACTTCAACATCGGGTACAGCACAAGCCAATCTGATAAACTCAAACATATTTATCACCTTACTGTTTTTATGCACAGTTATTATATCATAAATTTGCCGCGTGTCAAACATCTGGCGGTAAATGTTGAACTTAAGGCAACACAGCATAATTGAGGTATGCGGATTGCGCAGTAAAATTTTTATTGAAATTAGTGTCGTATTATGGTAAATTATATGTAATATATACAATAAAATCCGTTCTGATGATTTTTGAATACGCCGACGACCGCTTTCGGCGGTTATCCGACAGGGAGGAACACCGTATGAAAAAATATTTAAAGACCAAAGAGCTCCGTTTCGGCTCCAAAAAATTTAATCTGCCGACCGAAGCGCTCTCCTACGGAATCGGACTTTTCGGAATTGCTCTGCTCTCCGGCTGGGTACCCGAATATGCCAAAACATACTTTGCCGACTTCGCGTTCAAGACTCAGAGCTTCGGCTCCGACGCGCTTGCGACCCTTATCTCAACGGTTTTCCTCGTTGCGGGCTTTGTCGGCGCGGCGGCTGAAATTATCATAGGCTTCCTTGTTGACAAGACAAAATCGAAGCGCGGCAAAATACACCCGTGGCTTCTCTACGGAGTTCTGCCGCTCGGAGTGATTTCGATGCTCGTTTTCCTCGCTCCGAAAACATCGAATTTCATTGCGGCAACGGTGTGGATGTTTGCCGTCTACTGCGCTTATGTAATCCTGCTGGTCTGCGTTGAAAGCCCTGCCAACTGCTTCGGCGCAGTCTGCACCCCAAACCCCGACGAAAGAAGCGACGCCATTTCCATCGCCGGAATCATGCGCTCAATAGGACAGTCGGGCGGTATGGTGGTTCTCATCGTTGTCGGTCTGATAATGAAAGCCGTAATGGGCAAGGACGGCTTCAAGATTGCCGAGGGCAAGGGTCTTGACCTGCAAATTTCAACGGCGGTTTGCGTGCTGGGCTGTATGCTTTTCCTTGCAATAATGCTCAAGAACACCAAGGAACGTGTCCCCTACACAACCGAGAAAGTAAATCTCGGACAGAGCCTGAAGTTTGTTTTCACAAACAAGAATCTGCTTATGGTATCGCTTGCCAAGCTTGCAGGCTTCGGCAGAGGCGTTTACGGTGCGGCAAGCCTTTACATAGCCATTTATCTTTTGGGTGATAAGGGTCTAAAGCTGGCGCTTCTTCTGCCGATGGGAATCGGAACGGCGGTCAGTATGCTTGTTGTCAAAAAGCTCATCAAAACCATCGGCACCAAGAACACCTTTATCGCTTGCAGCGCTTACGGTGCGGCTTCGTTTGTACTGTTGTTCGCAGTATCAATGATTATCGGCTTCCGCAAGGAGCTTATCATTCCTTTCCTTATAATAAACTTCCTTGTCGGACTTCAGAACGGAAACACAAATCTCACCCCGAACGTTATGATTGCCGACTGCGTCGACGAAATAGAACTGAAAACAGGCAAGCGTCAGGAGGGTCTTTGCTACGCAGGCTACGGACTTTTCTCAAAGATTGCTTCCGCGTTTACCACCTCATTGGGTACATATCTTGTTTTTAAATGGTCGGGTTACATTCCCTCTTCGGATGCGGCTGTCGCATACGCGGCTCAGAGCGACGGCACACTTACGCGTTTCCTTATTATTTACACGATTATCCCCGCCTGCTTCGTCGTACTCCAGATAGTTCCTATGCTTTTCTATGACCTCAACGCAAAGAAGAAAGAAAAGATCTCGCTTGAACTCATTGAGCGGCGCGGAGTAGTTAATTCGGACGACTGATAACAGGAGAATTTCTATGACAAACTTTGAATACCCGATTGACTTTACGGTGATTACCGACGCCCATTACTATTCAAGCAAGCTCGGAATCGACACTCCTGCTTACAAGAGGTATGACGCGACCAATCAGAAAGCCGTAAAGGACAGTCCCGCAATAATTTCCGCGGCATTTGCACAGATTGCAAAAAGCAAATGTGAAAACATTATTTTCTGCGGTGACGCAACATGCGACGGCGACTATGACAGCCATATCGAATTTATCGAGCTTCTTTACGCGCTGAAGCGGTGCGGCAAACGCGTTTTTGCAATCACATCGACTCACGACTATCAAGACAACGGAAAAACAGGCTGTTATCTCGGCGATGTAAAGACCGAAATACCGTCGGCAAAGCGTGACGAGCTTTTGGAAATGTATCATAGCTTCGGTCCCGACGAGGCTTTTTCAAGCTATGAAATGTCGTATGCCGTTGAGCTTGATAAAAACTATATTCTGCTCGCCCTCAATTCAGACAAAAACGGAAACGGCAGAAGCGGCTATTCCGACGAACATAAGGACTGGATAAAAAGCATTGCCGAAGCGGCAAAAATATGCGGCAAACGTGTTATCGCATTCACTCACCATCCGCTCATATCCCCCTGTCCGATATATTCGCTCATCGGCAAAAACGATATGATGGGAGATTATGAGCAAACGAGAAACTTTCTCGCTGACCTCGGAATAAGTCTTGTCTTCACGGGTCATTCCCACATTCACGACATTTCATTCGCTTTTTCCGAAAAAGGCAACCCGTTTTACGATATTTCAACCTCCGCCCTTGCCGGCTATCCCGGATATTACCGCACCGTCAGAATCTGCGGCAACAACGTCAATATTGCAAGCATTAAAACTGACGAACCCGTAAACGGAATAGATAATCTGCCGGACTACCTTGAAAACAAGTTCCTCGGTATGATTGACAACACGCTTGAAGCGGCAGCAACCGACATCGGTACATTCGCGGAATGTGTCGATTCAATGAGCATACACCCGAACGTTTCGTACCGTATCGGTTGGCTTGTGAAGCCCTTTGCAAGGCTGATTAAAAATATGCGTATGGGAACCGCTGCAAGGTGGGTGAAAAGCGAGACAAACAACGCCGACCTTTCCGCAGTCAAGGACAAGCGGATTTTTGATTTCATACGTCAGCTCGTTCTTCATCTTTATTCCGGCAACGCACCCTACACGCCCGACACCGCCGAGTACAAGGTCACAATGGGTCTTGTCAGCATAATCGACAGCGTTCTTGCCCTGCTTCATATTAAGTTCAGGCTGAGAAAATTTATTCTTCCCCTGCTCTACAACAGCGGCATTGACGACCGCGATGCCGACCTGCCCTACCGTGCGGATAGGAAAGCAATAAACACGATCTGTAATAACAAATTTGAGGAAACGGTCAGCGAAAGCAAAAAGGGTCCTGCCGTTCTTGCCGCGCTGATTATCGCTTTGATAATTCTTCTGCCGATTATTCCTGTTGCCGCCGTACTGCTCGCAATCGGTTTCGGCATAAATGAAATAATATTCTACAAAAAGATCCGAGGTAATTAAAATGACTAAACCGTTAAAAGCCGTTATCGTCGGCGGCGGCCACCGTTCAATGATATACGCCGAGCTGGCAAAAACCGATCCCGATATGCTTGAAATTGTCGGAGTCGCCGATCCGAACGAGTTTCGGCGCAATCAGATCGGCGAATACTTTAATATTCCGCAGAAGCACCGTTTTGCCGATGTTACGGAGTTAGTTGCCGTGCCTAAATTTGCGGACGCGGCGATCAACGGAACAATGGATCATATTCATGTTTCGACCTCTCTTCCCCTGCTAAGGGCAGGCTACGACATTCTGCTTGAAAAGCCCTTCGCCGTCAACGAGGAGGAGATGAACGAGCTTGTCGAGTGTGCAAGGGAAAACAACCGAAAAATAATGGTTTGCTTTGTGCTGAGATATGCGCCGTTTTACCGTGCAATCAAAGAAACGCTCCTCAACGGCGAAATCGGACAAGTAGTAAACATTCAGACGGTTGAGCACGTCAGCTACCATCACATGTCAACCAGCCATATTCGCGGAAAGTGGCGTAACGAGGAACAATGTCACGCGACAATGCTCCTTGCAAAATGCTGTCACGACATTGACATAATGATGTGGCTGATGGGCGACGATGCCCCTGCCAGGGTTTCAAGCTTCGGCTCTCTGATGCAGTTCCGTCCCGAAAACGCCCCCAAAGGAAGCGGTACGCGCTGTCTTGTTGACTGTCCGCTGGCGGACACCTGCCTCTATTCTGCAAAGCGGCTCTACATCGACCACCCCGACCGCTGGTCCTTCTATGTTTGGGACAAGCTTGAGAACAAGGAAAACGCAACGATTGAGGACAAGATAAACCTGTTAAAAACAAGTCCCTACGGCGTTTGCGCCTACAAGAGCGACAACAATGTCGTTGATCACCAAAGCCTTATCGTTCGTTTCAAGAGCGGAGCTACCGGAACCCACAATATGATAGGCGGCGCGGCTATCCCGCAGCGCAAAATACACATAATCGGAACAAAGGGCGAAATCTTCGGCACTCTTGAGGACGGCAAATTCACCGTATCGCTCATTGATCCGCGTCCCGGCTGCGAGCATCTTGACCGTGTTGTCGATGTCAGCGTAAGGGACGACTCCCACGGCGGCGGCGACATTGAACTGGCGAGGGATTTTGTCCGCTATATGCGCGACAATCAAATGTCCGTCTCCTGCACCTCGATTGAGGACTCCGTCAAGGGGCACCTCACCGTTTTCCGTGCCGATAAAAGTATGAAAAACGACGGAGAAGTCGAAAACGTAATAGAATAACGAATAAAGATCATGCCTTTTCGTATATAATATAAGTGTACCTTACAGCCTCCTTCGGAGGCCGGTCGCTAAATGCTCTTATACGAAAGGCGTGATTTTTTGACAATTAAAACCAATATCAATTTTAAGCGGCTTATTATTGCAATAGTAATCCCCCTTGCCGTCGGCGGAATTTCATCCTTAATTGTCGGCGGCGGCTTCAGCCACTATTCCGACACGGCAGTAAAGCCTCCTCTATCTCCTCCCGATTGGCTTTTCCCCGTTGTCTGGACAATTCTCTATGTCCTCATGGGCATTTCCTCCTACCTTGTCTATGAAAAGGATGGGAGCGAAGCAAAACAGCCGCTTGCCGTATATGCGATTCAGCTCGCTATGAATTTTATGTGGCCGATATTCTTCTTTTCCCTGAGCGCATATCTTTTCTCCTTTATCTGGCTTATCCTGCTATGGGCTCTCGCGCTCGCAATGACGGTCATGTTTTACCGCGTAAACCGAACCGCGGGACTGCTCCAGATACCCTATCTTATATGGCTCACATTCGCGGCATATCTCAACCTTTCGGTGTATATTCTCAATTAAGGAATAAGCCGCAATTTGCGCGGTATCGCCTTACTTAAATATTAACAAATTATTAACTTTTCAAAAAAATATTGACTATCAGTCATTTTTGCGTATAATGATAAACGAAGCAAAAAGTGACCGGTAGTCATTTTATTTACGGAGATATGTAAAATGAGTAAAATTTCAGAAAAACAACAGAATAAGCGAACCAATATTCTTGATGCCGCTTATGAGCTTTTTATTGAAAAAAGCGTCAACAACACCTCGATTGACGACGTGGTAAAAAGCGCAGGAATTGCCAAGGGAACCTTTTATCTCTACTTTAAGGATAAGCACGATCTTATGAACCGTATAATTATCCGAAAAGGTGCTCTGGTGCTGAGATACGTTCTTGAGGAGCTGAAAATCAAAAAGACTCAATGCGTTATGACCTTCACCGAACAGATGCTTTTCATCACAGAAAGAATTGTTGATTACCTTGAAAAGCACAAGGAAATCATAACCCTGATGGGTAAAAACTTTTCAAACTGTCTGAGCTATTTCAATTCCATTGAGGACAATGAATTGAAATCAATGCTTGACGAGCTTGTAAAGGAAAACATAGAAAGCGGAGACGGCGAGGATATCACAATGAAGAAAATTTACCTTATTGTCACCCTTGTAGGCTCCGTGTGCTACGATTCGCTGGTGTTTGAATCGCCGTTCAAAATCAACGAAATAAAACCGATGCTCATGGCAAGCGTCGAAAGCATACTTACCGAACATCCGCAGCCGCCCGTTCTGCACACGACAGATAAAACGGCATAAATCAGTAAAAATTTTCAAGTAAGGAGAATGATGCATAAATGAAAAAAATTGCGAAGTTTATCGCCTACCACCCGAAGACGATAACGATTATTGCCGTTTTGCTTCTCATTCCGGCTGCAATCGGCTACATCAACACTTTCGTCAATTACGACATTCTTTCGTACCTGCCCGGTGAGCTGGATTCGGTCAAGGGCGAAAACGAGCTTGACGAAACCTTCAACAGCGCTTCGATGTCGTTCCTTGTCATCGAGGATATGCCGTCAAAGGATGTTGCAGCCCTCAAAGAAAAAATCGCCAAGGTTGACAACGTCAGCAGCGTTATCTGGGTTGACGATATCGCCGATATCAGCATCCCCCAGGAGGCTATCCCCCAGGTTGTCAAGGACATCTTTTACAGCAAGGACGGCAAATGTACAATGATGCTTATACAGTACAAGTACAAGGCCGTTACCGACGAAACCATGAAAGCTATTGAAGACGTCAGAGCCTTGCTTAACAATCAATGCTTCCTCAGCGGTATGGGCGTTATCATGAAGGACACAAGAGACCTTGCTGATTCGCAGGCGCCGATATTCATTGCTATCGCAATCGCAATTGCGCTTGTAGTCATGATGTTCTGCATGGAATCATGGATAGAACCGTTCATTCTTCTTGCCGCGTTGTGTATGGCGGTTGTTTACAACATGGGTACGAACTTTATGTTCGGGCAGATATCGTACATCACCCAATGTATTGCCGCAATTCTTCAGCTCGGCGTTACGATGGACTACTCGGTATTCCTCATCGACCGATTTGAAGAAGAAAAACTCAAGTATGCGGACAAGAGAGACGCTATGGCAAGCGCAATTCAGGGCGCGTTCATCTCCCTTTCCGGCAGCTCGCTGACAACGATCTTCGGCTTCCTTGCACTTTGCTTCATGGATCTTTCACTCGGCAAGGACATCGGTCTTGTTATGGCAAAGGGCGTTGTATTCGGTGTTCTGACCGTTGCAATAGTTCTTCCCGCACTTGTTCTTCAATGCGACAAGGCAATCCACAAGTACTGCCACAGAAGCTTCATTCCCAAGTTTGATAAGCTCAATAATTTTGTTATTAACCACAAAAAGGTATGGATTGCGATTTTTGTCGTTCTCTTTATTCCGGCATATATCATGCAGTCCAACGTCAACGTTTACTACTCAATGGACAGAATGCTGCCGGACGACATCGGCTGTATTGCCGCGCTTAACAAGATGAAGGAGGAGTTCAATATGGCAACATCCCACTTCATAATCGTTGACGACAGCCTTGACGCTTCCGATCTTGTCAAGATGGAAAATGAGATAAAGGACACCGCAGGCGTCACAAATATGGTTGCTTACAACAGCTTCGTCGGTTCGGGAATCCCCGATTCGATGATTCCCGACGAGCTCAAGAGCATCGCAAAGGCGGGCGGCAGGCAAATGATTCTTGTCAACACGTCCTACGTTGCCGCAACCGACGAATGTAACGAACAGCTCACAAAGATAAACAACATAGTCAAGAAATACGACAAGGACGGCTATGTCACCGGTGAGGGCGCAATGTACAAGGATTTGATTGATATCACGGATCACGACTTCAAGCTGACGAGCGTGCTTTCAATTCTTTCGATATTTATTCTTATCGCCATAATCTTCAAGTCGATTTCGATTCCGACCGTTCTCGTTATGTCGATTGAGCTTGCGATATTCGTCAACAAGGCGATATCCTTTGCGACAGGCACGACGCTGTCGTTCATAGCCCCGACAATTATCGGATGCGTTCAGCTCGGCGCGACGGTTGACTACGCTATACTTCTTACCACGCGTTTCCGCGAGGAGATGCGAAACGGTCACAGCAAGCTCGACGCAATCAAGATTGCCGCCAATGCTTCCGACCGTTCGATCTTCCAGAGTGCGCTCGTATTCTTCGGTGCAACCTTCGGCGTGTTCCTCACCTGCGACATCAAGATTGTCAAGGAGGTTTGCCTCCTGCTTGCAAGAGGTTCACTCATCAGCGCCGGCGTAATAGTATTCATGCTCACACCGCTGCTGCTCGTGCTTGAGAGCTTCATTGAGAAGACAACTTATGATTTCCTCGGCAAGAAGCTCAAGCTCAAAAAGAATAAGAACGATAAACAAACGGCAGATAACAATGCCTGAATCATACGGAGGTAATAATATGAAAAACAATCTTAAAAAAGTAATGTGTGTTCTTCTCTGTGCTTCGATGCTTGCATCTTTCTCTGCCTGTTCCAAGAAAGACGACAAGGACAGCAACTCACAGACAACCACAACGGATAAGCCGCAGACTACTCAGGTCAGCTACGACACAGCGGCAACATCATACAATAAGAATGAGACCGTCTATGTCAATATGTCCGCCGAGGGCGAGATCACAAGCAAAATAGTTACCGACTGGCTCCACACCGACAAGGCGCAGACATATATCGACGATCAGAGCGACCTTTCCGATATCAAGAACGTCAAGAGCAACACCGAGCCCGTCAAGAACAAGGACGGTTCATACCGCTGGAACATGGAGACAACAGACCTCTATTACCGCGGCAAGACGGATAAGGAAATGCCCGTAAACTTTAAAATCACATACTATCTTGACGGCAAAGAGACAACACCCGATAAGATCGCAGGCAAAAAGGGTCAGGTCAAGATGGTCATCACAGTAAACAATGAGTCCAAGAAGACCGTTAAAATCAACGGCAAAGACACAACGATTTACACACCTTTTATCGTTGCCGGCGGTATGATTCTCCAGGAGGACAAATTCAGCAATATCACGGTTGAGAACGGAAAGACGATCGGCGACGGCACCAAGGAAATCGCACTCATGGTCGGTGCTCCCGGACTCAAGGAAAGTCTCAACCTCAGCGACGAAATACTCAAGCAGCTCGGCGATTTCAACTTCTCCAACACCTACACCATCACGGCAGACACAGAGAAGTTCGAGCTTTCCAATATGATTTTCGCCGTTCTTCCCCTCTCGGCTATCGAGAGCAGCGTTGAAAACAACCTTCCGAACACCGTATCCGACGTCAAGAACACTCTCAACGAGGTTCAGGCAGTCATCGACAAGTTCAACAGCATGAACGCTACCGAGCTTATAAACTCCCTCTTCTCGAACACCGACAACCTCACCGAACTTGCAAATTCGGTTGCCGACGTTACGACGCTTTACAACAACAACAAAGCTCTTCTCGACGTACTCGAAAAGTATATGACCAAGGAAAACATCGACGCCATCCAGCAGCTTATCAAGGACACCGACGACGTTGACCTTGAGCAGGTTGCAAAGCTTCTCAATAACCCGATTCTCCAGAAGTTCTTTAAGCAGCTTCCCGCTCTTTCAAAGGATATGGAAACGGTTATGCCGATAATCACGGGACTTTCGACCGATATGCAGAAGCCTGAGGTTCAGAAAGCTCTGAACAATCTTCCTCAGACCATCGAAACACTCAAAAAGCTCAAGACGACGATGGACAAGAATCAGGATTTGTTCAACACACTCGGCAAAACTCTTGACGACGACACAATCGCATCGCTCAAGGGCATAATGAGCTCGCTTGACACAATAATTTCCGAAAACGACCTTGAAGCTTACGCAAAGCTCGCCGACAACGCGGACGACCTCATCGCACGCGCAAAGTCATGGATCGAAGCAGGTCAGAAATATGACATCTTCACCACCAAGGGCAAGGCGGCAAGCACATCCGTAATGTTCGTTTACGAGACCTCTCCTATCTCCGCCCCGACAGAAGAGGTCAAGGAAGAGGCCGAGACAGTCGAAGAGAATGCAATCCTCGCATGGTTCAAGAAGCTCTTTAAAAAGGACAAATAAAACCTCATATTGCACCAAAAACGGGTCTGCTTTATCTGAGCAGACCCGTTTTTATATGCTTTCGGCAATGATTTTTGCAATAGCTTCCGCGTTTTCATCAAGGTATTTATCAAAGCTTTTGTTGTCCTCGCCGCTCGTTACGAAGCCGACTTCAAGAAGAATCGACGGCATATTGGTGTTTGAATTTACATAGTAATTGTTTCCGTCGGCGCTGCGGTATCCGAGTTTCACGCCGCGGTTCGGCAGACCCGATATCTCGCTGAGCGCCGAAACAAGCTTTTCCGCCGTTTGTTTTTCGTCCGCTTTCGGCTCCTTTGCAATCCACGCTTCAAAGCCCGACCCCGAAACCGCGCTGTTGCGGTGAACGGAAAGGAAAAAGTCGCACCGCTTTCTGTTGGCAAGACGGCACCTCTCTTTTAGCGTTATATCCGAATCGCTGTCGCGCGTCATTACAACGTTTATGCCCATTTCTTCAAGCTTGTCTTTTATCTGGAGTGTCAGCCGCAGATTATCGTCCTTCTCGATTCTTGTACCGTCGGAGGATATCGCACCGCAGTCGTCGGCTCCGTGCCCCGCGTCCAGGCAGACCGTTTTCACCGTTTTGTAATGCTCCTCAACGATGCCGGAGAGAAATTTGACCGCGGTAAAAAAGCTGACGAGTATCAACATCAGCGAAACCGCCGCAATAATGCTGTTTTTATTCTTTCTGTCATTCATAAACTCACCGTTTTTGCCGCACAAATATTGACTTTACCCTCGGTTTGATATAGAATATTTTAAATTCCCACACGGAGGTCGGTTAAATGTCTGATAATAATTTTGTCCCCGTCATTCGCTTCATGGTTGTGAGCGATATACACCTTAAAGATGAGGACTGTATCGAAAAAAGATTCTCCTCTGCACTTGAATATGCTTATTCGATAGCGCACGGCTCGCAAAGCTACAACAAGCTTGACGCTGTTGTGATCGTCGGCGATTTTGCCAATTCCGGCACCGAGATACAGATGCAAAAGGCAAAAGCAATACTTGACAACGGCGTCGATTACGCCGAGACTCAGGTTATTTCGTCGTTTGCAAGCCACGAAACGAACCACGACGGCACAGAGGTTGCCGCCGAAAGAATGAAACGTATTCTCGGTCAGGATCCCGACCAGCACAAAGTAATCAACGGCTTCCACTTTGTCTCGATTTCACCGTCTCATTCCTGCAATTACAACGACGAAAAGAAAACATGGTTGCACTCCGAGCTTAAAGCAGCGGCGAATGGCGACCGCAGAAAGCCGATATTCGTTTTCCAGCACCCGCACAACACAAACACGGTTTTCGGAAGCATACTCTGGGGTGAGGACGAGCTTATCAGCATTTATATGAACTATCCGCAGATTGTCCACTTTTCAGGCCATTCCCATGCGCCGATAAACGACCCGCGTTCGATTCATCAAAAGCATTTCACCTCGCTCGGAACGGGTACTCTGAGCTATTTTGAGCTTGACGAGTTTGACAAAATCGTTGGCACGGTTCCGACCGATTCGAGAAAAGCGGCTCAGATACTCATCGTCGAAGCCGACAGCGAAAACCGAGTCCGCGTATATCCTTTTGATGTGCTCACGGGCAACTTCTTTCCTGTTGTGCACAAGATTGACACGCCGAGCGACATCAGCTCCTTTACATACACCGTCGCCGGAAGAACCGCAAACGCGCCCGTCCCCTATTTTGCAAAGGACGCCAAGCTCACGGTTTCCGACGTGACAAAGGATTCGTTCCGAGTCGAATTTGATCAGGCTCTCAGCGACAGGGAGTACGTCAACAGTTACGATATAATGCTCAAGGATGCCGACGGCTTTGTCGTCAGACATTTAAGTATATGGTCGGAGTATTATTTTTATGATATGCCGAAAACAAGAACCGTTGAGTTCAGCGGACTGGAGTCAGGAAAGGAATACTTCCTTGAGATTAAAGCCGAGGGATTCTGGAACAACATTTCCGAAAACAGTCTCAAGGCAACCGTAAGGACTTTATAAAGCAATATCGCACAATTTGGATGTGCGAATTGTGCAGTAAGATTTTTGGTCAGGGTATAAAAAAACAGATTCAATCAAGGCGTGCATCACAATTTGTGCGGTATTGCCTTAAAAAATATTGAGGTGGGTCAAATGAATAAATTTAAAGCGTTTCTCAAGCGCAAGGACATTGAGATTTCCGCCAAGCGTTACGGAATCGACGCTCTCGGAGCAATGGCACAGGGACTTTTTGCTTCCCTGCTTGTCGGTACGATTCTTTCCACATTGGGCGCACAAATCGGCGTTGAAACTCTCGTTACAATCGGCGATTTTGCTTCCGCTGTCAAGGGCTGTGCCATGGCTATCGCGATAGGCTTCGCTCTCAAAGCTCCTCCGCTTGTGCTCTTTTCTTTGGCAACGGTCGGCTATGCCTCAGACAAGCTCGGCGGAGCCGGCGGTCCCCTTGCCGTGCTTCTGATAACAATAATCGCCGCCGAACTCGGTAAGGCGGTCAGCAAGGAAACCAAGCTTGATATACTCGTAACACCGATCGTCACAATCGGCATCGGCTGCGTTCTTTCAATGCTCTGCGCGCCCTATATCGGCAAAGCGGCAAGCGCCGTCGGCCACGCGATAATGTGGGCAACCGAGCTCAGACCTTTCCTCATGGGCATAATCATTTCCGCAATCGTCGGAATCGCTCTCACCCTGCCGATAAGCAGCGCGGCAATATGCGCGGCGCTCGGACTTACGGGACTTGCGGGCGGAGCGGCGCTCGCAGGCTGCTGTGCTCAGATGATCGGCTTTGCGGTAATGAGCTTCCGCGAAAACAAGTGGGGCGGTCTCGTCTCGCAAGGACTCGGAACCAGTATGCTCCAGATGGGCAACATTGTGAAAAATCCGCGGATTTGGATACCGCCTACACTCGCATCCATGATAACAGGTCCCATCGCCACCTGTCTGTTCAAGCTTGAAATGAACGGCGCGGCAGTCTCTTCGGGTATGGGCACCTGCGGTCTTGTAGGACAGATCGGTGTTTACACAGGATGGGTCAATGCCGTTGCCGACGGCACAAAGGAAGCTATAACGGCTTTTGACTGGATCGGACTTGTGATGATAAGCTTCGTTCTTCCTGCCATCCTTTCTTGGGTATTCTGTCTTATTCTCCGTAAAATCGGCTGGATTAAAGAAAACGACCTCAAACTCGATTTGTAATATCCGAGTTTGGATATAAATATGTAATAACGGGGGTATGAATTTGGCATTGAACGGCAAAATTAACCTGAAAAACTTTTGGCATCAGCTTCGTCCGATGCTCGGCTACAACGCCGCCAACATTCTTTTCGGCGGTTCAACCTACATAATCAGCCTTTTCTTCATGTCATATCTGACGGAGGTTGAAGGACTCAACACCAAGCAGGCAGGCTGGGTTTTTGCCTTTGCTCATATTTGGGACGCTGTCACCGACCCGGCGATGGGTCTTATCACCGACCGAACGAAATCAAAGTTCGGCAAACACCGCCGATATCTTCTTTGGGGCATCGCGCCTATATTTATATCGTATTTCCTTTTGTGGAACTCGTTTGGACTTTCTCAGATTGTCAGCACAAACGTCATCACGGTCTACTACACCTGCGCGTATATGCTCTTCAACACGGCGTACACTCTCGTCTGCGTTCCGTACACGGCAATGCTGCCTGAGATCGCGCCCGAATACTCCCTGAGAACGCAGTATAAATCCGTCGAATACATCTTTAATTCCGTCGGAATGGTATCTTCATTTGTGCTCGTTTCCGCCGTCCTCGGCTTCACGGACGTTAAAACGCTTGAGTCAACTCCGGAAGTCAGAAGCAAGTTCCTTTTCATGGGTCTTGTTCTTGCTCTGTTCTTCTCTCTTCCGCTCCTTATAACGTTTTTCTCGTCAAAGGAAAAGGATTCAAGGGATATCGTTGTTCCGCACGTCAATTTCTACAATATGCTCAACGAGTACAAGCTCGTTTTCAAAAACAAATCGTTCAGGCAGTACTTTGCCCTCAGCACCTTCTATTCGGTTTCAAAGGGCTTCTACAACAACTCCAATCAGTATTTCATAAAGCACGCAGCAAAGCGCTGGAACAAATATAACATTCTCAATACCGTTGCCGGCGTCGCCGAGGCTTCTGGCTTCCCGATAAACTATGCCTTGACGATGAAATACGGCAAACAGCTCTGCGGCAAGCTGCTCGGGCCTATCATGATAGTCGGTCTTGCGATCTCGCTGTTTGTCAACGAGAAAACGCCTGCGTGGGTTCTCTACGTCGCATCGGCGCTTTATTGCTTTGGCTTTTCGGGCGTGGGCTTCGTCGGAACCAACACTCAGCCCGATGTTACCGATGTCGATGAGCTTATCACGGGACGCCGCCGCGAGGGTGTTATTTCGACATTCTCGTCGCTCATCAAAAAGACTATCAACGGCTTCATGGCAGCCCTTACAGGCTACATTCTTGCCGCGTTCGGCTTCCACACAGGTGAGGGCGCGGTTCAGACGACAATGGGTATGTTCGGCATCAAATTCACCTACTCGATTCTGCCGATTATTTTTGCTCTGCTTTCGATTATCGGAATTTACCGCTACAAGATGACAAAGAGCGACCACGAGCTTATCAAGAGAGCGATAGCCGAAAAGAAAGAAACAGGCAAGGCTGAGCTGACGGCTGAAGAAATAAAAATCTGCGAAGACATTGCCGGTCAGAAATGGGGCAATATGTGGGTAGGAAAAGCATCCGTTCCCGAAGAGCTCGCACAAATGACCGAGGTAAATACGAACAACTGACGGAGGTAATTATATGACACGTTATGAATATGCAAAAGCAAAATATGCCGACATCGGCATTGACACCGAAAAGGTAATTGAAACGCTCGCCGACGTTCCTGTATCGGTTCATTGCTGGCAGGGCGACGACGTTACGGGCTTCGACTCAAAGCAGGCGCTTTCCGGCGGAATCCAGACGACGGGCAACTACCCCGGCAAAGCGGCAACTCCCGAAGAGCTTATGAACGATATTGACAAGGCGTTTTCGCTCGTTCCCGGAAAGAAGAAGCTCAATCTTCACGCAAGCTACGCGATATTTGAGGACGGAGAATTTGCTGACAGGGATAAGATTGAGCCGAAGCATTTTGCAAAATGGGTCAAGTTTGCCAAGGACAGAGAAATCGGCATTGACTTCAATCCCACCTTTTTCTCACACCCGATGGTTAAGGACAACCTCACCCTTTCCTCACCCGACGAGGAGGTTCGTTCATTTTGGGTGAACCACGGCAAGGCTTGTCTGAAAATCGCCGAATATTTTGCAGAGGAAACAGGTATCCCCTGCGTTATGAATATTTGGATTCCCGACGGCTACAAGGATATCCCCGCAGACAGGCTTGCTCCGAGAGCGCGTTTCAAAAAGTCTCTTGACGAGATTCTTTCCGTTCCGTATGACAAGACCAAGGTCTACATCACCCTTGAATCCAAGGTTTTCGGTATCGGACTTGAATCGTACACGGTCGGCTCCGCGGAGTTTGCCCTCTCGTATGTAAACTACAAGGGCATAACACCGCTCATGGACAACGGTCACTATCACCCCACAGAGGTTGTTTCGGACAAGATTTCCTCACTTCTCCTTTTCAACGACAAGATTGCGCTTCACATAACGCGTCCTGTTCGCTGGGACAGCGACCATGTTGTTCTTTTTGACGACGAGACAAAGGAAATTGCAAAGGAAATCGTCGCACACGACGCACTTGACCGCGTGTTCATCGCAACCGACTACTTCGACGCTTCCATCAACCGCATTGCCGCATGGGTAATAGGTCTCAGAAACGTGCAGAAGGCTCTCCTGTGCGCTCTTCTCACACCGCATAAGGCTCTCGCCGAGCTCCAGGATTCAAGCAATTTCACCAAGCTTCTCGCCGAGCAGGAGGAGTTAAAGTTCTTCCCGTTCAACGATGTATGGGAGGAATACTGCCGCCGTCAGGGCATTATCGCCGACGCGTCGTGGCTTGATGAAGTGAACAAATACGAGAAAGACGTTCTCTCCGCACGCTGATCTCAGAATTTAAAACAGAATAAAAGCTATAATTCACTTTTCGGCAGCGAACTGCCGACTGTGAATTATAGCTTTTTCATTTTATGAAAACAACTTTAACTGCTCTCAATTTAATTCGTTTAAAGCAAATATCAAAGTCTTATATTGAAGCACCCATCTCGTATGCTGTTTTCAATGACGGATGATTTGCTATTTCTCCTGCGTCGTTGACACCTCCTGCGAAAACCGTTCCCGCAAGACGGCATTTCTCGTAGCATACTATCCAGCCGTTGAGCCCGTAAATCGCGCCCTCGTCCACTCCGTCGCCGTCCTCTGCGGCTGTTGAGAGAAGATAAATCTCTCTGAATTTGTAGTCGCTCGGATAAAGAGAATTTGCGCGGTCAATCAAGGTTTTCATCTGGCCGCTCATTTCGTAGTAATAAATCGGATTCGAAAAAGTAATCACATCGGCATTTTTCATCTTCTCGGTGATTTCAAGGGCATCGTCCTTGATGACGCAACGACCAAGCTTCTGACACGCTAGACAGCCCCTGCAGAAAGCCATAGTCTTATCCTTGAGACTGACAATTTCAACTTCGTTTCCGGCAGAACGTGCGCCGTCGGCAAATGACTGAGCAAGAGTCTCCGAATTGCTCCTGTTTCTGAGACTTGTGTTGATAATAAGTACCTTTTTTGACATAAAAATCTCCTTTCTCACGAATTGACATTCACACTTTTTCATAATATAATTATTTTATCACTTAAACCAAACTTTAAGTCAAGCATTTTCGGTGGTGATTTTATGACAAAAACAGTAATTTTTGACCTTGACGGTCTGCTCGTTGACAGCGAGATGATGGGTTATGAAATTTGCAGACATTTTATTGAACAGCAGGGCGGCACACTCTCGGTAAAGGACTATGCCGAGCACTACTGCGGTCACACAGCGGTCAGCAACATAACGCGCATAATAGACAAATACGGCGTCACCGACAGCCTTGACGAATGTCTTACGAAAATGAGAGCGATTGAGGCGGAATATATAAAAAGAGGTATTCCCCTGAAAAATGGCGCACGGGAATTGCTCCGATACCTAAAAGAGCACGACATAAAGACCTGTCTCGCTTCATCAAGCACAAAGGGGCGCGCCTACACCCTGCTCGGTCAGAACGGAATTGACGGATTCTTTGACGTCGGTGTTTTCGGCAACGAGGTTGAGCACAGCAAGCCGGCTCCGGATATTTTTCTCAAAGCGTGCGAAAAATCAAAAACACCTGCAAGTGAATGTCTTGTTCTTGAGGACAGCGAGGCTGGCATCCGCGCCGCCCATGCCGCAGGTATTCCCGTGATATGCGTACCCGACCTGAAGCAGCCGTCCGACGAGGCAAGAGAGATGGCACAAGCCGTTCTCCCCTCTCTCAAAGATGTTATTGATATACTGAAAAGCGAAAGAAACGGAGCCGTGGAATAACCCTGCGGCTCCGTTTCTTTAAGGCAATACGCATACCTTAATTGTGCGTATTACCTTAATTATATCCTTTTAGGCGAATATCCGTAATCCACCTTCCAAATATGTATCTGTCTGTAATAGAGTATAAATCCGACAACTGTCGTGATCGTCTCCGAAAGCGGAAATGCGATCCAAGTGTAATCAAGACCGATGAACGAAAACGCATAGAAAAGCGATATAAGGCAAAAAATTTGTCGAAGCAGAGTGAGCACAACACTCGGTGCACCTCTGCCGATCGCCTGGAAAAATATCGGCAGCATTAGCGAAAATGTCGCAGGAATAAAGCTTGTTCCGATTATTCTCAAAGCCGTTTTGCCGATTTCAAAGACCCTTTCGCTCTTTGAGAATATGCCGAGAAGCTGAACGGGAATAAGCTCAAAGCAAAGTATTCCGACGATCATAAACGCGATTGTGACAATGAAAGACCACTTCATAACCTCGCGCGTTCGGTCAAAGCTGCGGTTGGTGTAATTATAGCTCAGTACGGGAACAATGCAGGTGGTGAGCCCTATCAGCGGTATGAAGAAGAAGGTCTGAAGCTTGTAGTACAGACCGAGCACAGTCACCGCCTCATCGCAGAATCCGACAAGTATCATATTCAGCGCAACGATGTATACCGTATACATTGACTGCATTATTATTGACGGATAAGCCAGCTTGAATATATGCTTTGTGTATTTCGGCATCAGCTTTATTTCGGGTGCCTTTCTCAGTCCCCTGACACCCGTTATAACCGCCGCAAGTATCTGACCGCCCACGGTGGCAATCGCCGCTCCGCGAATGCCCATCTTCGGTACGGATCCGAATCCGAAAATCAGAACAGGATCGGCTATGCAGTTGAAAACCGCTCCGCAAATCTGCGCTATCGTCGGCAAAACCATATTGCCCTCCGCCTGATGCACCTTTGAGAATATACCCTCGGTAAAAAGTCCTATACTGCCGACACAGACGATCATACCGTAGGAATACGCATATTCAAGAGCCGTCGGATCGCTCGCCGAGGTTTTCAGGTACGGCTTCAAAAACAGTACGGACAGCGCAGCAAAAAGAGCCCAAAGGACAAGGGAAATAATAAATCCGCTTCCGGCCGTTTCATTCGCTCTTTTTTCATCCTTAAGCGCATAATACTTCGCCATAAGGGTGTTTACGCCGACTCCCGTTCCGACAGCAAGCGCGGTAATAATCAGTTGGAGAGGATAAACAATCGACAAAGCTGTCAGTCCCTGCTCGGAGTATCTGCCGACAAAGAAGCTGTCAACAATGTTATACAGCGCCTGTATCAGCAGCGCGAGCATAACGGGCGGTGCGATTTTTAATAAAATTTTCGGTATGCTGTCCGTGCCGTAAAAGCTCGGATCATTATGTATTCTTTCGGTTTTAGACATAGCTTTCACTCTTTGAATTTCTGCCGACCCACACACAGGTGAGCCGGCAGGTTTTGCTTTCTGTTGTGTAACAAACGGTTCTGCCGGTTATTATAACAGCACCGTCAGTCAATGTCAACTGAACATATCCTTATCGTTTTTTTCGCTGTTGCGCTCATAAACCGACAGCTTGTCATCATTTACAAAGGCGACATAAATCTTCTCAATCGGAGGGAAATTGCCGTCCTTCAGCTCTTTACGAAGCCAAATCTCATTTTTGCCGCAGTCGCTCAGATTCTCATAGAGTATCTCCCCGTCGGACACCAAAACTATCGGCGCCGTTTCCTTTTTCGGCTGCATACCCATATCCTGCGGATTTGCGGGTCTGAGCTCCGACTTCGGCAGAAAGCTGAGCTGACCGTTCGGTTCCATAATAACAGTCTGAAGATCGTCGATATTGAAATATCCGCCGATTCTGCATTGCGTCAGGAACTCATTGAGGTCAAGCTTTGTTTTCTTCAAATTTTCACGGTAAATCGTGCCGTTGTCCATCAGTACAAGCGCCTTTCCGACGAAGAAGCGGCGGAATCCGATAAACTTGTTTGAAAGAACGGAGCACACAATGGCAAACACGCCGTAAATTACTATCGCCACCGCAGGCTTCCAAAACTCATCAAGCGGACTGAATGCCATATCGGCGGCAATCGAGCCTATTGTAATGCCATTGATGTAGTCAAACAAACTCAGCTGTGACACCTGACGTTTACCCATAATTTTTGTCAGGAAGAAAAGCTCGATAATCGAAAGTATAGATGTTAAACAAATTTTTAAAATTTCCATAAAATCACCAACATTATTATTGACAAAATAACGAATAATAATCACGGCGGGCAAAAACGTCGGCTTGTGTATAAAAAGCCCATATATTGTGTATTTACAAAAACCACATTTCTTTTTGTACAATATGCTGAAAAAATCGGAGTGCAAAGTTGCATTTTTGCCCATCGTCGCAACATATATGTATATCAGCCGTATTTAACACAATATATTGTTGTTTTAGCTATAAAACCGTTTTTTACCATGCAAATAAAAAAAGATTGAACTTTGCACCTTTTAGTGTTATAATCTTTAAGGTTTAGAATAAATTTGGTTTGTTGCCGAATTTAATGCATTATTGAGAATTTTACCTTTTTTACATATAAATCTAATGAAGGAGTGTAACGGGTGGATAAAATATACATCAACGGCGGAAATCCCCTGCGCGGCGAAGTGACCGTCAGCGGCGCAAAGAATGCCGCCGTCGCGATTCTTCCGGCAGTTATCCTCGCACAGGACGTGTGCAGAGTTGAAAATATACCCAACATAAGCGACGTTACGATGATGATACGCATACTTCATCAGCTCGGTGCTAAGATTACAAAAGTTGACGAAAACACATACGATATAGATTCATCTACAATCAATTCATACGTTGTTTCCCATGACATGACAAAGCATCTCAGAGCGTCATACTACCTCATCGGTTCCCTGCTGGCACGCTTCGGCAGAGCCAAGGTAGCTATGCCCGGCGGCTGTAATTTCGGCGTTCGTCCGATTGATCAGCATATCAAGGGCTTTGAGATTCTCGGCTCGACCGTCACCCTCAAGGAAAACGCCATGATCGACGTCGAGGCTCCCGACCTTACGGGCGGACTTGTCTATTTTGATGTCGTATCCGTCGGCGCGACAATTAACCTCATGCTTGCCGCCGTAAAGGCAAAGGGACTGACGATTATCGAAAACGCCGCAAAAGAGCCCCACATCGTTGACCTTGCAAACTTCCTGAACTCAATGGGTGCCGACGTCAGAGGTGCCGGAACGGATGTCATCAAAATCCGCGGAGTCGAAAATATGCACGGCTGCACCTATTCCATAATCCCCGACCAAATTGAGGCAGGTACATTTATGGTTGCTGCAGTAGCAACACAGGGTAACGTGCTTGTCAAGAACGTTATCCCGAAGCATCTTGAATCAATAACCGCAAAGCTTATTCAGTGCGGTGCAACCGTCGAGGAATATGACGATTCCGTTCGCGTTATCGGCAACGGCAGACCCGGAAAGTGCAATATCAAGACAATGCCCCACCCTGGATTCCCGACCGATATGCAGCCCCAGTTTGCCACAATGCTTTCCATTGCCGACGGTACAAGCATCGTATCGGAGGGCGTTTGGGACAGCCGTTTCCAGTACGTTGAGCAGCTTTCAAGAATGGGCGCCAACATCTCGGTAAACGGAAAAGCCGCAACTATTGAGGGCGTTGAATTTCTTAACGGCTCACCTGTCAAGGCGGACGACCTCCGCGCAGGTGCGGCAATGCTCATTGCAGGTCTCATTGCAAGGGGTACAACATCTATTGAGAACATTGTCTATATTGACCGCGGTTACGACAACGTAGTCGGAAAATTCCGCCAGCTCGGCGCCGACATCGTCAGAGTGAGCGACGAGGACAAGCCTAAGGTTCTTGAAGATTCACAGGTCGGTTGATTTTTAACAGAAGTTGAAAGGAACACTTCATAAATATGGCACGTTTTTGTTCACTTTTCTCATCCAGCAGCGGCAACTGCACATACATCGGGTCATCCGGAGGCGGTGTGCTGATAGATGCGGGAGTGAGCGCAAAGCAGATTACTTTGAAACTCAACAGCGTCGGAGTCAGCGAAAAGGACATCGGCGCTGTTTTTGTTACCCATGAGCACAGCGACCACATAAAGGGTCTGCGCGTTTTCGCTTCCAAATATCATATTCCCGTCTACGCGACCGAGGGCACGATACGTGAACTGGAAAAGCTCGGCGTGCTCAACGGAAAATTTGAAATTCACCCGATTGGGGACGGAATTGAGTGTAACGGACAGTTTGTCACGTCATTCCGCACCTCCCACGACGTCGCCGAAAGCTGCGGCTACACGGTGATTACGGGCGACGGACGCAAGATATGCGTTGCGACGGACACGGGCATTGTTACCCCCGAAATGCGCGAAGCGCTCACAGGAAGTGATCTTGCCCTTGTCGAAAGCAACCACGATATCGGTATGCTGCGGAACGGAAGCTATCCATACCTGCTCAAGCGCCGTATTCTTTCCGATGTCGGCCATCTTTCAAACATTGACTGCGGCGACTTTGTCACCGACCTCGTCAAGAGCGGCACTACACGGCTTTTCCTCGGCCATTTGAGCAAGGAAAACAACATTCCGTCCCTTGCTTACCGCACATCGAAATCGGCTCTTGAATGCGCCGGAGCTGCTGAAAACAGGGACTACATACTTAAAGTCGCAGGAACCGACGAACCTGAAATGGTGGTGCTTTGATGCTTGGAGTTACAATAATCTGCGAAGCAAAGCTCAAGGAAAAATACCTGCGCGACGCGGCGGATGAGTATATTAAACGCCTGGGCGGGTATTGCAAGCTGAATATAGTCGAGCTTGCCCCCAAAAAGCTGCCCGACAATCCGTCGGAGAATGAAATCGCAAGCGCATTGTCCGCCGAGGGCAAGGAGATACTGTCAAAGATTCCTGCCGGCTCAAAGGTCTTTTCAATGTGTATCGAGGGCAAACAGCTCAGCTCGGAAAAGCTCGCCAAGGAGATTGACTCGTGCGGGATCCAGGGCTTCAGCAATATAGTTTTTATAATCGGCAGCTCTTACGGTCTGTCCGAGGAAGTAAAAAAGCGTTCCGATTTCAGGCTTTCAATGTCCGAAATGACCTTTCCGCACCAGCTTGCAAGGATTATGTTGCTTGAACAAATATACCGCGCTTTTCGTATCAACAGCGGCGGAAAATACCATAAATAAAGGTAGTTGACTCATTGAGCCAACTACCTTTTAATCTTTATTGCATTTTATCAGAATATGAAGCTCCAGAAATCGCCGAAGCCCTTTTTGCCGAAGATAAGAGTCATAAGCTTTGCGACTGCGCCAAGTGCTGTTGTGAGCACTACGGTGGTCTTGTCAGGCTCTGAAGCAGGCTTATAGTCGCCTCTCATCAGTCCGTCATAGTCAAGCTTTTCCTTGATTTCTTCCGTTGCAAGGTCGTACTTTGCAACAAGCTCTGCCATAACCGAACGCATATTCTCGGTTGTCTTGTCGTCTGTTTCGGGATCAATTACCGTGGTTGCGATAACCGCATTCGCGTCGGCAACAGCCTTTTTAAGCATTGCATCGTCCTCTGCAGAAAGAACACCGAGCTTGAATACCTGCTCTGCGTCGCCGAGGTAACGGTTGAGCTTCTTGAGATTTCTGACGTTATTGAACTGCGGATATGTGTCCTTGCAGTCGTCAATACTCTTCACCTTGTTCATTGCGATATCATAAGCAAGGTTGAGCGCGATATTGTTGTTTGTAAGCTCATGATACTGCTTGTTGAAGTACCACGTTGTCTTTTCAAAGTAAGCCGTTGAGGTGTCGATTGAGCCGTCGGGTGAAACGTGGTGAGACGGATCAGCCTTGTACTCGTCGCTGAAAGATGTACCTGCCGGAACATAAGAGGTACCGGGAGCGGTTGAGGAAATCTCGATAACCTCATCGGAGTTTGTTGAATCCTGAGTTTCAAAGAACTTGAAGAAGCCGAAATCTCCGCTGCCTCCGCCGAAGCCAAGGTTGTAACCTGCGATGAAGTAAAGCTCTGTGCCGTACTTCTCCTGCTGATACTCAAGTCTCTCCTTGAGCTCGCTCTGAGCCTTTGCATAGCTGTCTGTCTGAGCCTTTGTCTCGGCAAGCTCCTCGCCCTGAAGATACTTGTCGGCAAACTCCTCATATCTGTCGGGAGGACAGAGAGAAATGAGAGAAGTGTTCGGAACGATAAGAGTCTTTACAAAAGCGGAAATGATGTCATAAAGAAGATTGTCAACCTCCTGCTTCGGGAGGATTCTTGCGGCGATATTGATAAGCGAACCCGTCATAGCGTCAACACCGATCTGCTGAATGGCGTCGGTATAGACCATATCGGGAGCGTTCTCGTCAAAGTCGGCAAGCATAAGGTCGGCGAAAACGTCGCTGCCCTGCCATGCGCCGACAACGCTGATTATCTTCTCAACTCTGCCGGCATCGGGATAGAGATTGAGATAGTTGTTTACAACGCTTGCGCCCATGCTCATCGGGACAAGAATAACCTTGTCCGAGCCCGTCTGAGGAAGTACGACATCCTCTATGTAATCGTTGAGGCCCTTGGCATTTTCAAATGTGTTTGAGAAAATCGAGTAGTTGTAGCAATAAACATTGTCCTCGCCGATCTCGTCAACAAGAGCCTGACAGGGAATACGTCTGTCAAAAATTCCTCTTGCATCCTCGTTGTATCCGGAAATCGGACACGGATAGTTCGGCGTAACAACATTGTTTACGAATGTGCCGTCATCTTTTCTGAGATGGTCAACGAAAAGCACCTCAAGTGCGCCCTTAATCGTGCTTTCGGAAATAACGTCGCGCTGAGCCGCAATCGTAACAACAAGACCTGCGACAAGGCGAATCATCTTGACCCAGTCGATTATCGAGAAGCTTGCGAAATCAGTATTGACGTGGAGCATATTCCAGCTTGCAATCTCGTTGCCCTCGTCGTCATACTTGTAGGTCTGAGACTGACCGATACCGGGAATGAAAACGACCGGCGTAACGTCGTTCTTCGCATTCGCCGTAATAGCCACAGCGGACATGGTGAAAACCATAATCACACAAAGAATTACGGAAATGATCTTCTTTGAAAGTTTCATAAAACAACCTCCGTTAATTTTATGTAACCGCCGATCAGAGCATCTTGCTTTTTCGACAGCTACTGTATTGAATAAATAATACCAAAAAATGAGTATAAAATCAATATACAATTAAAAATTTATGGCAACATCGCACAAAATCCCGTTGGAAACATTTAACAAAATATCGGGGAACGCACCTCAATTCTGCGGTATTACCTTAAATATTTCGGTTATATAGCTTATTGTGTAGGTCGCTCCGTTTTTGACATTCTGATTTTTTCTGTTTACCCAGCAGGAATCAAGTCCGCTGTTTTCGGCGCCCGCAATGTCCGAAGATAGCGAATCGCCGACAACAAGTATTCTCGCCTTGTCCTTTTCCTCAATATGCTCAAGCACATAGTCAAAGTATTCTTTCTGCGGCTTGTTGAATCCGATTTCTTCCGAGATAAAAACACCCTTGATATACTTCATTATCGGTGAGCCGTTCAGCCTGCCGTTCTGAACGATTTTTGTACCGTTAGTCACAAGGTAAAGCGAGTAGCTTTCGCTGAGTCTTTCGCAGGTTTCAAGCGCACCGTCAAGAATAAAGCCCGCCTGAGAAAGAAACCGCATATATGAACGGTTAGCTTCGGAAACATCGGCTCTGACACCTGTTTTTTCAAAAAAGTCCTCAAATCTTTCTCTGAAAAGCTGAGGTCTTGTTATCTCGCCGCGTTCAAGCTTTCGCCACTTTTCGTCATTGATATCCGAATAAAGTCTGCGGTTCTCTTCCGTCACGGGAATGTTGTATTTTTCCATGAGCTTGTCTATTGCAAATCTTTCCGACCTTGAAAAATCAAAAAGCGTTTCATCGAGGTCAAGAAGCAGGGTTGTGTATTTCATTTCAACAGTCCTCACCAATAAAAATTTACGGTTTAATTGTAACCCATTATAAACTGAAAATCAACAATTTAAACAATTTGTAAAAAATATAACAATCACGCTCATTTACGGTTGAAAAAGCGAGATTTGTTGTAGTATAATATCGGGAGTAAATCACAGGAGGTATGATAATAATGAAAATAGACTTAACAGGTATAACTTCACCTGAGCTTCTTCAGCAGGAAGTTGAAAAGATGAACTCATTTGGTGTACGACTTACGGGCACCAAGGCTCAGCGAAATTTCATCAAATACATAAAGAGTCAGATTCACGAAATGGGTCTTGAAACCTTTTCCGATCCGAGCCGTTTTATGCGTTGGGAAGAAAAGAGCAAAAAAATTGTAATCAATGCCGAGGACGGCGACATTGAGGTGCCTATCTCCTCAGCTTTTCCGTATTCGGGAGAGACGCCTGCCGAGGGCATCACGGCTCCCCTCACCCTTGTCAATGAAAAGCACGTCGGATACCTTACGACTGCAGGCAAGATTGCCGTTGTAGAGGTTAATGAACTTGACTTTTTGCCGAGCGAAATTGCTTTCGATGAAAAGGGAAAAAGTATCCCGGAGGGTCTTACTCTTCCGAGCCATTATAACGGTCCCGTTGCAACGGCTTTTGTTAATTTCCCGTTTTTGAGAATGGCAAAGCTGGCAGGCGCAAAGGCGGTTATATGTATATGGAAAGGCATAAACGACGACTGCATCGAGGGTCAGTACCTCCCGTTTATTCTCGGATATCAGGGAATCCCTGCCGTTTGGGTCAACTCAAAGAACGGTCAAAAGGTTATTGAAGAGGCTAAAAAAGGCTCAACAGCTACCTTTACTCTTGAAGCGGAAATCGAAAAGTACGCAAAGACCGAATCCTTCTGGTGCGTTCTTGACGGTGAAGAGGACGGCGAAAGCGTAATAATCAACACCCACACCGACGGAACGAACTGCATTGAAGAGAACGGTCCCATTGCTATGCTGGCAATGATAAAATATCTCAAGGATAAGCCGCTCAAGCGAACCCATATTTTCGTCTTTGTTACCGGACATTTCAGACTGCCGAACTTCAAGAACATTGACGGCGGCGGAGTTCAGGCAACCTCAAAGTGGCTCATGGCTCACAGAAGCCATTGGGACGGCAAGGAGGGTCACCTCAAAGCCGTTGCGGGTCTTTCGGTCGAGCACCTCGGCTGTAAGATGTGGAAAACAGAGGACGGAGAGTACAAGCAGACCGGAGACGTCGAAACCGAGATCGTTTACACGGGCAACCAAAAGCTCGACGATATTTACTTCGACTCGCTCGACGAACGCACCAAGGTTTATACGCTCACTCTCAGAGGTCACAATTTCCTGCATTTCGGCGAGGGTCAGCCCCTGTTCAACTGCGGAATACCGGAAATCGCTCTTGTAACCGCGCCCGACTGCCTTTGTGTTATCAGCGAAAACGACGAGATGGACAAATTCGACGCTGAGCTCATGTATGAGCAGATTGTTTCATTCATCAAAATGGCTCTTATGATTGAAGAGCTTTCAACCGAAGAAATCGGTCCCTGCGACAGCTACTCACTTGTTGCAACGAAAAAGATGATTGAATCCGGCACGGACAAAATCCGCGAAATCGGCTCAAAGGTTAAGGACATTCTTAATATCTGAAATCACATAAAAAAGAAGTCTGATCGCTCAGACTTCTTTTTTATTGTTCATTTTGTTGTTTGATTAAACATACCAAAGCCAGCCGAAGAGGACGATGACAATTATCCACTGCAGGAACGAATATTTAACCGTAACCTTGCACTCTGCGCTTGCCGAACCGTCGGCACTTGTCGCCTTGATTGTCGCGGTGCCCTTGCCCGTCATCTTTACGTTGCCGGAATCGTCAACGGTAGCAACCTTTGTGTTTGATGACTCCCACTTAATCTCCTTTGCCGAATAGCTCGACTTGTAGTTGATCTTCTTGGTGTCCTTATAGTTTCCGCTGACGGAATCAGTATCAAAAATTATGTAGCCTGCGGTTGCCTTGGTGACGGATACTTTTGAAGTGAGGTCAACATTCTGATTGCCCGAAAAAACAACACAGCTTGAAAAAACAACGTTGAAATCTGATGTCTTTACGCTTGTTGCCTTGTTCTTTGCAAAAACAACGTTGCAGATCGTAATCGACCGGTCAATCGCCTTTGTTGTGGCAACGGAAAACATACCGGTATTTACATTGAATGCGGAAGAAACGATATGATCCTCATTCATATACTTCAATTTAAGGTTGTTGAACTCATCGGTAGCCTTTATGCTTTTGCAGGCACCAAGCGTTCCCGAACCCGTGAATTTAATATCAAAAGCATTGAAGCCGCCGCTTACAAGCGAAAACTGAAGCGTTACGCTGCTGTCCGTTTCGGAAATCACCTTGAGCGTGAACTTCGGAGCGGCAGGAGCTGCGGAAGCCGACATCGGAATAACTCCGATAGCCATAATTACAACAATTACAACTGCCAATATTTTTTTGAGCATTTTCATAACAATACATTCTCCTTGCAGTTTATTTATTTTATTCTAATATTTTCTTGAAGTTATGTCAATATTTATTTCTTTTTTTCTGTACAAATTATATTCTCTTTGATATAATATTATTTAAGATAAATCAAAGAAAGCGTGAAAATAATGAAGCTTCTTGCTCTGGGCGACGTTGTGAGCAGCGGCGGCTGTGATACGGTAACACGCCGTTTGCCGAAAATTAAAAGAGAATACGGCATTGACGTCTGTTTGGTGAACGGAGAAAACTCCGCCAAGGGCAACGGCATACTTCCCTCCTCGGCAGAACAGCTAATATCCGCCGGAGCGGATATTATTACGACGGGGAATCACGTTTTCCGCCGCCGCGAAATTCATGATTACATTGACGAGCACGACTGCATTCTTCGTCCTTACAATATGCACCCCTCCTGCCCCGGCAAGGGTATCGGTATCGTCGATATGGGACGTTACCGCGTCGGCGTGATCAATCTCATGGGAAATGCCTTTATGGGCGGCAGCTACGCCAATCCGTTCGATTCGCTTGACAATGCACTTTCACAGATCAAGGACTGCAAAATAAAGGTTGTCGATTTTCACGCCGAAGCGACGGGCGAAAAACGCGCGCTCGGCTTCTATGCCGACGGCAGAGTGTCGGCTTTTTTCGGCACACACACCCATATTCAGACTGCCGACGCCTCAATACTTCCGAACGGTACGGGTTACATAACCGACCTCGGAATGTGCGGAAGCGAGGACTCTGTTCTCGGCGTACAGCCCGAATGTATAATTAGGTCGCTGAAAACCGGTATGCCGACGGTTTTCACGGCAAAGGAAGACAATGTTTTCATAAACGGATGTATTTTTGAAATTGACGAATCAACGGGACTGACAGTTAAAATCGACCCGATAATTATAAGGTAACACCGATCACAAAGGGAGTAATATCAAATGAAATACACAAGAAAAATTATTGCCGCTTTGCTCTGTGCCGCAATGCTTCTTTCTCTCTGCGGCTGTAAGGGTAATTCGGTAATTGACACAATATCAAACCTCGGAAAGTCCGACGTCGATCCCGGAATTGACGAAATCGGTTTCAGTATTCCGTATCTTCGCACAGACTCTCTCGACCCCTACAAGGCAACGGGAACAATGAACAAGTATCTTTCCGTCCTGATTTACGATTCGCTTTTCCGCGTTGATAACAGCTTCAAAGCCGAGTATCTCGTAGCTCAGTCACACACTCTGAGCGGGAACAGTCTTTCGGTAAACATAAAAAGCGGCTTGAAGTTCACCGACGGCACCGCACTCTCCGCAACGGACGTTGTTTACTCCTTTAACCTTGCTAAAAAAAGTGCGAACTATTCTTTCTGCCTTGAGAACATAAAAAGTGCCGCGGCAAACGGAAACGACTGCGTTGTTTTCACACTTTCCGTCGCGAACAAGAACGAAATTTCTAACCTTGTTTTTCCGATAATCAAGGCTTCATCGGACGTTCAGACAACCGAATCCGGTCAAACCGATAACGACGGCGACACAACAACCGTCAAAGCCGAGTATTCGTCAAAGATTCCTGTCGGAAGCGGAAGATACACCGTTGTCACGGGCAAGGAATCGAAATATCTCCAGGTCAACAAGGAAAGACTCGGCGGTTATCACCCGAAATACAATAAAATAGGTCTTGTCGACGTCACAGACACCAAGGAATATCAAAGCCTTTTCAATCTCGGAGAAATTGACTTCTACTGCGACGATTTCACATCGGGCAAATATACAAAATTCACGGAAATCGACAACACGGTAACACTCACGAACTTTGTATATCTCGGTATCAATTCAAAGAGCAAGGTACTTTCCGAGCCGAAAGTACACCGTGCAATGGCGCTTGCACTTGACAGAACAGAGCTTTCTTCGGTTTCTTTCGCCGGCTGTGCCGTTGCAACGCCCCTGCCGTTTCACCCGTCATATTACGCTCTCGGCGGATGCACCCTGCCGACATTAAAGGCAAAAACCGATTCATCGGCAGAACTTCTTGACGAAGTGGGTTTCTCTGCAATCGGTGATTCGGGCGCAAGATATTCCGATGCAGGAGCCCTGAACCTGACCCTGCTTGTCAACAGCGAAAATGATTTTCGCCGTTCTCTTGCGCGCGGAATACAGCAGGCTTTTGAAAAGGTAAATATCAAGGTCACCATCAGAGAGGTGTCCTATTCCGACTACATTTCGGCAATCGAAAGCGAGAGCTTCGACCTCTACATCGGCGAAACAAGACTCTCAAACGATTTCGGACTTTCAAGATTCTTTGCGTCCGACGGCAGTCTGCGTTACGGAATCGACTCCGCATCGAAAAGTGCAAAGCTTTACAATAAGTACGTCACAGGAGAAGTCAATCTGCAAAAGTTCATCGACACTTTCTCCGACGAGCTCCCCTTTATCCCGATTTCATTCCGTTCCGGCATTGCGGTGCGTTCGGGTAAAATCAAGAATGACATTGCTACCCTCCCCGGCGATTGCTTCGCCAATATCGAAGAATGGACGACTCAGTAATGGACAAGACGACCGACATAAAGTATCTCAAGGGCGTCGGTGAAAAGCGGGCAAAAATTCTTAACAAGCTCGGCATTTTCACCGTCGGTGATCTTTTGCGCTTTTACCCCAGAGATTATACGGACTGGAGCAAGATAACTCCGATCGACGCCGCACCGTTCGACGAGCCGTGCTGTATAAGAGCAACCGTCGACCACAAGCCGAGAGGGGCTAAGATCAGCAAGTCAATGACAATATACAAAACCGTCGCAACGGACGGCGAATCACTCTGCAACATTACGATTTTCAACAGCAAATACCTCGCCGAAAGCCTTGAAGCAGGCGAAGAATACCTTTTCTACGGAAAGGTCGGCGGCAACTTTCATCGCCGTGAAATGACTTCTCCGCTGATTGAAAAGGCGTCCGTCGGTATGAGGATTCACCCGATATATCATCTGACGGCAGGGATAAACTCAAAATACATTGAAAAGCTCATTAAACAGGCCTTTTCCTCAGGCGACGACTATTTCACCGACTGTCTGCCCCAAAGCCTGCGTGACCGCCTGTGTCTGATGGAGATAAACAAGGCTGTTCGCCAGCTCCACATTCCCGAAAATGAGGATCTTCTCCGCGAAGCGAGACGCAGAATCATCTTTGAAGAGCTTTTTATTTTTCAGCTCGGACTGATGAAGCTCAAGGGCAACAGGAAAGAGACCACGCCGGTTGAAATTGACCGCGACTACACGGCTGAATACTGCCGCACCCTCCCCTTTGAACTCACGGGAGCGCAGAAAAGAGCCGTCAGCGAAAGCATAAAACAAATGACGGCACAAATAACAATGAACCGTCTTTTACAGGGTGACGTCGGTTCGGGCAAAACCGCCGTTGCCGCCGCGCTGATATATACCGTCGTCAAAAACGGCTATCAATGCGCTTTTATGGCACCGACGGAAATTCTGGCTCAGCAGCACTATGCGACCTGTCAAAAGCTTTTTGCCGGAGCGGATATTCACATCGAACTGCTGACAGGCTCGGTAACCGCAGCGAACAAAAGAGCCGTCAAGGCAAGACTGAAAAGCGGAGAAACAGACCTGATAATCGGCACTCACGCATTGATTCAGGACGACGTGGAGTTCAAGTTGCTCGGTCTTGTAATAACCGACGAGCAGCACCGTTTCGGCGTCAAACACAGAGCAACTCTCAGCAAAAAGGGCGACCGACCGCACACTCTCGTCATGTCGGCAACACCGATTCCGCGTACACTCGCGCTCATGGTGTACGGTGACCTTGACGTTTCGATTCTTGATGAGCTCCCACCCGGCAGACAGCCCATTGAAACCTACTGCGTCGGCGGCAAGCTTCGCACCCGCGCTTTCAACTATGTCAAGAAGCATCTTGATGAGGGTAGGCAGGGATATATAGTCTGTCCGCTCGTCGAGGAGGGCGACTCCTCGGACATTGCCGCCGCAGAGAACTATGCCGAAAAACTTTCCAAAGGCTTTTTCAGCGGATATGAGGTCGGACTGCTCCACGGCAAAATGAAACCGAAGCAAAAGGAAGAGGTTATGTCCCGTTTTGTTTCGGGAGAGATCAAACTTCTTGTGTCCACAACGGTCATTGAAGTCGGCGTTGACGTGCCGAACGCAGTTATAATGGTGATTGAAAACGCCGAGCGCTTCGGTCTTTCACAGCTTCATCAGCTCAGGGGCCGTATCGGGAGAGGAAAATACAAATCAACCTGTATTCTCATCACCGACGCCAAAACCGACGGCGCAAAGAAGCGTATGCACATAATGACCAAGACCACCGACGGATTCAAGATTGCCGACGAAGATCTCAAAATGAGAGGTCCGGGCGATTTCTTTGGAGCGCGTCAGCACGGTCTGCCGAATATGAAAATGGCATCGCTGACCGATTCAGCGCTTTTGACCGAAGCTCACCGCTTTGCAAGAGAAATACTCGAAAACGATTACGCCCTGCAAAAGCCCGAAAATCAGAACCTCAGCAAAGCAATTTACGACCTGTTCAATTCGGAATATATCATGAACTAAAAAGCACCGAAGTCTAATTGATCAAGACTTCGGTGTTTTTCTGTTTGTTTTTTTATTTCCATTCAAAGCTGCCGGAAAGCAGGGTAACGCCCTTTTCGGACACGGTCAGCAGTCCCCCGTCGACCACGCCGATTTTTTCGCTTGAATCCGGCAACACAACTTTGCACTCACACGGCTGAAGAGTTGTGATAAACGGAATATGTCCTGCAAGAATCGCAAAATCTCCGTCTATTCCTCTCGCGGTGAGCATCTGCGCCTCGTCGGAAAACTTATTGCCGTCGGGCGAAGCGATCGTCAGTTTAAAAGTATTCATTATTATAACCTCTTCGCCTTTTCGACTGCATCGTCTATTGTGCCGACGAAAAGGAATGCCGATTCGGGAAGGTCGTCGTGCTTGCCCTCAAGTATCTCTTTGAAGCCGCTGATCGTTTCCGAACGCGGTACATAGATTCCGGGGAATCCGTTGAATTTTTCCGAAACGTGGAACGGCTGCGAAAGGAATCGCTGAACCTTTCTGGCGCGGTTTACAAGCAGCTTGTCGTCGTCCGAAAGCTCATCCATACCCATAATGGCTATGATGTCCATCAGCTCATTGTAACGCTGAAGCACACGCTGAACCTCTCTGACAACGGCGTAGTGCTCCTCTCCGAGTATTTCGGGATTGAGAATACGGCTCGTTGACTCAAGCGGATCAACAGCAGGATAAATGCCCTGCGACGAGATGCTTCTTGAAAGAACCGTGGTCGCATCAAGGTGGGCAAACGTCGTTGCAGGTGCAGGGTCCGTCAGGTCATCGGCAGGGACATAAACTGCCTGGACCGATGTGATAGAGCCCTTTTTCGTCGAGGTGATTCTCTCCTGCAAGGCACCCATTTCCGTTGCAAGCGTCGGCTGATATCCGACGGCGGAGGGCATACGTCCGAGCAGAGCCGAAACCTCGCTTCCTGCCTGTGTGAATCTGAAAATATTGTCAATGAAGAGAAGAACGTCCTGCTTCTCCTCATCGCGGAAATACTCCGCCATTGTCAGTCCCGAAAGACCGACTCTCATTCTGGCTCCCGGCGGCTCATTCATCTGGCCGTAGACAAGTGCGGTCTTATTGAGAACTCCGGACTCCTTCATTTCGTTATAAAGATCGTTGCCCTCACGGGTTCTTTCTCCGACACCCGTGAACACGGAAATACCGCCGTGCTGTTTGGCAATGTTGTTGATGAGCTCCATTATAAGAACGGTCTTGCCAACACCTGCGCCGCCGAAAAGTCCGATCTTGCCGCCCTTTGAATAGGGGCATATAAGGTCGATAACCTTAATTCCCGTTTCGAGGATCTCCGTTGATGTGGAAAGCTCATCATAGCTCGGAGCCGGGCGGTGAATGTTCCACCTCTCCTTTGTCTGAGGAGTTTCCATGTCGTCAACCGCTTCTCCGAGCACGTTGAATATACGTCCGAGCGTTTCTCTGCCGACAGGCACGCTGATTGCGTGTCCCGTGTCGGTAACCGGTGCACCCCTCGTCAGTCCGTCGGTCGATGCCATTGCAATACAGCGAACCGTATTGTCGCCGATATGCTGTGCAACCTCAACCGTCAGAGTGCGGTCGCCTATTTTAACCGTAAGCGCGTTGTCAATCGCAGGCAGATTGCCCTCATCAAAACGAACATCGACAACAGGTCCCATAACCTGGGATACGCTTCCCATATTTGTTTTATCCAATAATATCACTCCCTGGCAGAGCACCGATTAAGTGTTGCTTCCCGCAATAATCTCGGTGATCTCCTGTGTAATCGCTCCCTGTCTTGCTCTGTTGTATGCAAGGCGGAGTTCGTCTATCATCTGCTGTGCATTCTTGCCGGCGGAATCCATTGCCATTCTTCTCGCCACAACCTCGCAGGCATAGCTCTCGCGAATCGCGCCGTAAATGACACCCGTTACATATTCCGGAACCGCCGTGTCAAGGATATATCTCTCATTCGGTTCAAACACAACGCCTGTGCCCGACTGTGTCTCCTTGCTTTCAAGCGGAAGAATCCATTGTGTGAACGCCTCCTGCGTCATCATTGAAACATAGCGTGTGCTGACAATTCCAAGACGGTCAAATTCACCGTTTTTAAATTCCTCACAAAGCTGTTTCGCAAGCTTATACGCCTCCGCGGAGGAAAACAGCTCCGACGAATTGGCAGGCGCACCGTATTTTTCGCAGGCACGCTTTCCGATCGGTATAACCTCGGCATCGGGATATTCGGCAGCCTCGCGGAAAACATTTGCATTGTAGCCGCCAGCAAGTCCTCTGTCACCTGCTATGACGATCAGCCTTGTCTTCCCCGTTAAGTTGCCGGTCACAAACGGACTCTTGCGGCACTCCGCGCACGAGGAAAGCTGATCGACTATCGCACCGAGCGCGGAGGTATAGTCGCGGCTCTTCATCATCGCCGCCGTTGCTCCCCTGATTTTGGAGGACGCCACAAGTCCCATTGCCTTTGTCAGATGAAGGGTTGAGTCAACGCTCTTGATACGAATCCTGAGAGATTTTATATCGGCTCCCATTCATATCACCTCTGCATTTCTTTGAGCGTGTTCTCAATTTCGTCAATATCACATTGGTCATAGAAGCCCGACTCAAGACGCTCAAGCAGCGGCTGCTTTTCCGCCTCAAGCTTTGCGTAGAGCTCCTCTTCATAGCTCTTGACGTCCTTAACCTCAACGTCATTGAGGTAGCCGTGTATAACGGCATATATAATTACGACCTGACAGCCTGCTCTGAGCGGATGGTTTCTGTCCTGCTTGAGGACTTCAACTATCCTTTCACCGAGCGCAAGACGGCGCTTTGTGTCCGCGTCAAGGTCGCTTCCGAACTGAGCAAATGATTTAAGCTCAAGGTACTGCGAATAAAGCAGCTTCAGCTCGCCCGAAACCTTTTTCATCGCCTTGAGCTGAGCCGAACCGCCGACTCGGCTGACGGAAATACCGGGGTTGATTGCCGGCATAATTCCCGAATGGAACAGCTCCGTTTCAAGGAATATCTGGCCGTCCGTAATTGAAATAACGTTGGTCGGAATGTATGCCGA
>SAMEA104315428__coassemble_784_pt1 | contig 50587 bp, 48 predicted proteins | sample SAMEA104315428__metabat2_low_PE_040 | metagenome-assembled genome bin SAMEA104315428 (sample SAMEA104315428) | gut metagenome | biome: Monkey gut; feature: monkey-associated habitat; material: faeces | place: China | collected 2013
ATAGGGATTCGAACCCCAACAAACAGAGTCAGAGTCTGTCGTGCTACCGTTACACAATTCCGCTAAAGAACGTTTGATATTATACATCAGAGAACGTTCTTTGTCAACACTTTTTCCGAAAAAAATATAAATTTATCCCAGCGCAACATCAAGAAGCATCATAATCGCAAATCCGACAGCCGTTCCCGCCGTGCCCGTCTTGCTTCTCGCTTCGGGTATCAGCTCATAGGAAACGACATATATCATCGCCCCTGCCGCAAACGACAGTATATAGGGAAGTATCGGCGTTACGAGCCATGTCAGCAGAACCGTAACCACAGCGGCAACAGGCTCAACCGCACCCGACGCCACGCCGTACAGAAAAGCCTTCTTCTTTTCCGTTCCGCAGGACATCAGCGGCGCGGAAATTATTGCACCCTCCGGGAAATTCTGCACCGAAATTCCGATAGAAAGCGCGAGAGCCTCCGCCGGCGCAATTATTCCGTTTCCCTCCAACATTCCCGAAAGCGCAACGCCGACAGCCATACCCTCCGGTATGTTGTGGAGAGTGACGGCAATGAACATCATGAGGTTTTCCCCGATTTTGTAGGTCTGCTTTCGGCTGAAATCAAATTCGGGAATGAGCATATCAATGAGCATCATTATTCCAACGCCGAGCATAAAGCCGACGACCGCAGGCACCCACGAATTTGTCGCTTCAATCGACGGAATGAGCAGCGACCAAACCGACGCAGCGGTCATCACTCCTGCGGCAAAGCCGAGCATTGCCCTGTGAAATCTCGGATTGCTCTTTTTCTTTATAAAAAATACAGTTGCGGCTCCGACGGTTGTGCCGATAAACGGCATAAGGATACCTGCGACCGTTTCGGTTATATAATTCATTTGATCACCGGTTTTCATAAAATATTCCTAATATCAGAATTATTCAACTGTACAATAAATGTTCTTTTATAAGGTTGTTTTTTTGCGGCATTGTGTTATAATACACGAGTAAATACTTGTTAAAAAGGGGCGCAGCCGCATGAAAATCATTGACATCCTTAAAGAAGAAAAAAAGTCCCTGTCATTTGAGGTTTTCCCTCCGAAAACCGACTCAGCATTTGAAAGTGTCAGGCATGCAACTCAGGAGATAGCAAAGCTCCGCCCTGCCTATATGAGCATCACATACGGCGCAGGCGGAGGAACAAGCAAATACACGCTCGACATTGCCGAAAACATTAAAAATGACTACGGCGTACCTACGCTGGCACACCTGACCTGTGTGTCCTCGTCAAAGAGAACAATTCTTGAGCGAATCGACGATATGGACAGGCGCGGAATCAAAAATGTGCTTGCCCTGCGCGGAGACATTCCCGAAGAGATGATGAACGATGACAGAAGTCGCTGGGAACACCGCTACGCCGTTGACCTTATCCGCGAGATAAAGGAAAGCGGAAAGGATTTTTGCATCGGCGGCGCGTGCTATCCGGAGATACACCCGGAAAGCGCAAATCAAAAGGACGACATAAAGCACCTGAAAGAAAAGGTTGAGGCAGGCTGTGAGTTCCTCACAACGCAGATGTTTTTTGACAACAATCTTCTCTACAATTTCCTTTACAAAATCCGTGAGGCAGGCATTACCGTTCCCGTTGTCGCAGGTATAATGCCGATAACCAACGCTTCTCAGGTCAGCAGAGCGATAAAGCTCTCCGGTTCGTTTATGCCGCAAAGGTTCAAGAGCCTTGTTGACAAATTCGGCTCCGATCCCCTCGCGATGAAACAGGCAGGAATCGCATACGCGACCGACCAGATAATCGACCTTTTTGCAAACGACATCAGCAACGTTCACGTTTACTCGATGAACAAACCCGACGTTGCCCAAAAGATACAGTCAAACCTCTCGGACATTTTAGGTAAGTGATTTTATGATTCCCATTCGCTCTCTCACATTCGACGAACCGCCGATCGACCTGAAAGAGATTTTTCGATATATTTCCGCCAAGGAAACGGACGAAACGACTCTCGGTCTCGTTGAAAGCTGTCTTAATGAAGTCAGGGACAGGCTTGAATACAAGGCTTGCTATGTCACGTTTCCCGTTTCGATCGCAGACGACAGGATAACCGTCCCGTCCGCCGTAATCGAAAGTAAAAATCTTGCTAAAAATCTCGGCGGTTGTGACAGCACGATTCTTTTTGCCGCAACCGTCGGAATAGGTATTGACCGACTGATTTCACGGTATTCTCTTCTCTCCCCGGCGAAGGCGATGTGCTTTCAAGCCATCGGTGCAGAAAGAGTCGAAAGTCTCTGTGACGCCTTATGTCAGAAAATAAATGCCGAGCTCAAGCCACAGGGAAAATGCCTGCGGCCGAGGTTCAGCCCCGGATACGGAGATTTGCCGTTGGAGACGCAAAAGACCGTTTTCACCCTGCTTGACTGTCCGAGAAGAATCGGAGTCACACTCGGCGACTCTCTTCTGATGACGCCGTCAAAATCCGTGACCGCGTTTGCCGGAATAACCAACTGTCAGGAAGTGACAATATGAACATTCGCAATTTCATGAAAGAAAATACGGTTTACCTTGACGGAGGTATGGGCACTCTTCTTCAGCAGAACGGCCTGCTTCCGGGTGAACTGCCCGAACGGTGGAACATCACTCACCCCGATGTCATCGTGAACATTCACCGTGAATATTTTGAAAGCGGCAGTAACGTTGTCAACACAAACACGTTCGGCGCGAATCTTTTGAAATTCAGCCGTGACGAGCTGGACGAAATAATCCGCTGTGCCGTTGAAAACGCAAAAAAAGCGCGTGATTTTTCACAGGGAAGTCACGAAAAATATGTTTCGCTCGACATCGGACCGACCGGAAAGCTTTTGAAGCCGCTCGGCGATCTCGATTTTGAAAAGGCTGTTGAAATATTCGCCGAGACCGTGAAAATCGGCGTGAAATACGGCGTTGACCTGATCACCGTCGAAACAATGAACGACAGCTACGAAACCAAAGCGGCTCTGCTCGCCGCGAAAGAGAACAGCGACCTGCCCGTTTTCGTAACCAACGCTTACGGCGAAAACGGACGTCTTATGACAGGAGCAGACCCTGCCTGTATGGTGTCAATCCTTGAGGGAATGGGAGCGGACGCAATCGGTACGAACTGTTCGCTCGGCCCTGCACAGCTCCGCGGAGTGGTGGACGATCTGCTCAAGTATTCCTCAACTCCCGTCATCTTCAAGCCGAACGCAGGTCTTCCGAAAAGCGGCGAAAGCGGAACCTATTTTGACGTTGACGCCGACGAATTTGCACAGGAACTCAAAGCCTCCGTTGAACGCGGAGTAAGGATTGTCGGCGGCTGCTGCGGCACAACGCCGGAATATATCAGAAAGGTACACGAACTGACCTGCGACATAACGCCGCGAAAAATTGAAAACAAAAACTATTCATGCATCACGTCCTACAATAAAACGGTTTTCTTCGGGGACAAGCCCATACTTATCGGCGAAAGAATCAACCCGACCGGAAAGAAACGATTTAAACAGGCACTCATGGAAAACGACATGGGCTACATTTTGCAGGAAGCCGTCAATCAGCAGGCAAAGGGAGTTCACGTTCTCGACGTCAACGTCGGTCTTCCCGGAATTGATGAAACAAAGCTCTTGACGGACGCGGTCTGCGAGCTTCAATGCGTGACGGATCTGCCGCTCCAGATTGACTCTTCCGACCCCGTTGCTATGGAAAGCGCCCTGCGCCGCTACAACGGCAAGGCGATGATAAACTCGGTCAATGGCAAAGAGGAAAGCATGAAAGCAATATTCCCGCTCGTGCAGAAATACGGCGGATTTATCGTTGCGCTGACGCTCGACGAAAGCGGTATCCCGACGAGCGCTGACGGCAGACTTAAAATTGCCGAAAAAATCCTTTCGACAGCCGCACAGTACGGAATTGAGCGCAAAGATATTATTTTTGATCCTCTTGCAATGGCAGTCAGCGCGGACAGATCCGCGGCTTCCGTCACTCTCGAAACGGTGCGCCGCATAACCGACGAGCTGCATTGTCACACCTCTCTCGGCGTTTCAAACATTTCGTTCGGACTGCCCTCGCGCGAGCTTGTCAACGCGGCATTTTTCACCGCCGCAATGGAAAACGGACTTTCCGCGGCGATAATGAATCCTTATACCGACCGTATGCTGGACGCCTATTACAGCTTCAACGTCATACGCGGACTGGACGAAAACTGTATGGATTTCATCAATTATGCGTCGAATCAGGCCGCACCGCAAAAGAAAGCCGAGCAGAGCGACACGACCCTGCGCGAGGCAATCGAAAAAGGTCTGCGTGAAAAGGCGGGCGAAATCACAAGTAATATGCTTGCCGAAACAGAGCCGCTCGACATTGTGAATCTCCACATCATTCCTGCGCTCGACGCGGTCGGCAAGGGCTTTGAAGAAAAGCGCATTTTCCTGCCCCAGCTTCTCATGAGCGCGGAATCGGCAAAGGCTTCGTTTGAGGTTATCAAATCGCGGATGACCTCGGACAACAGCGTCAAGAAAAGCATCGTTGTCCTTGCGACTGTCTACGGCGACATACACGACATCGGAAAAAACATTGTCAAGCTTCTGCTTGAAAACTACGGCTACAACGTAATTGACCTTGGCAAAAATGTTCCGCCGCAGGATGTGCTCGACGCAGTCACGAAGCATCACGCCCCCCTTGTCGGACTGAGTGCGCTGATGACAACAACGGTTCCGGCGATGGAGGAAACCGTGCGGCTCATTAAAGAAAAAGCGCCGTGGTGCAAAACCGTTGTCGGCGGTGCCGTCCTCACGCAGGAATATGCAGATAAAATCGGCGCCGACAAATACTCTGCCGACGCCATGGAAACTGTCCGCTATGCGGAGGAAGTCTGCTGATTATACAATTCAGAAAAGAGGAAAAATATGATACACGTCAGTCAACCGATGACAAATCTTCCGTCGGAGTACAAAACACCTCTGCAAGAGATGACATACAAATTCCTTGACGAAAACCATATACCATTTCAGCGCGTTGAAAACGACGAAGCGGTCACAATGGAGGACTGCATTGAGATTGACAAGGCACTCGATATGAAAACCGTCAAGACATTGTTCCTTTGCAACCGTCAAAAGACAAACTTCTACCTTTTTGTTACCGCCGGCGACAAGCCGTTTGTGACAAAGAACTTCAGCGCGGCTCTCGGTATTTCAAGAGTATCTTTTGCGTCCGCCGAAATGCTCGACGAAATCATCGGCACGAAGGTCGGCGCAACAACGATTTTCGGAGTGCTCCGTCCCGAAGCAGAGGACGTTCACGTTGTCTTTGACAAGGCTGTTTGCGACGACGAATGGTACGGCTGTTCCGACGGCACAACGACGGGCTACATGAAGCTAAAAACGAGCGACATTCTCGAAAAGCTCTTGCCGTACTCAAAGCACCGCTTCACCGTTATAGGCATATAAATAATTAACAACAAACACAAAAGCTATAATTCATAATCGGTAATCTCCGTTATGAATTATAGCTTTTATTGTTTAATATTTTAAATTAATATTTTGCCAGATAGTTGTCAATTTCCCACTGAGAAATGCTGGTACGGTAGCTGTCCCATTCGCGGCGTTTTGCTTCGATAAACTTTGAATAGACGTGCTCGCCGAGCGACTCTTTCACAAAATCGCTTGCTTCAAACTCGTTGATAGCTTCCTCCAGCGTGCCCGGAAGCGACTCGATCTGTGCGGCTTTGCGTTCCTCAACGCTCATATCAAAAATGTTCTTGACCGTTGATTCCGGCGGCATATAGCCCTTTTCTATTCCGTCAAGGCCTGCAAGCAGGCAAAGCGCCATTTCAAGATACGGGTTACATGACGGATCCGCGCTTCTGAGCTCAACTCTTGTTCCCTTGCCTCTTGCGGCAGGGACGCGGACGAGTGCCGAACGGTTGGACGCCGACCAAGCGATGTAAACGGGCGCTTCATAGCCGGGAACCAACCTCTTGTACGAATTGACAAGCGGATTGTTTATCGCCGTTGTCGCCTTGATGTGCTTCATAATTCCGGCGACAAAGTGGAGTGCCGTCTCCGACAAGCCGTACTGACCCTCAGGGTCGCAGAAAACGTTGTTGCCGTTCTTGTCAAAGAGCGACATATTTGTGTGCATACCCGAACCGGCAATGCCGTAAATCGGCTTCGGCATAAATGTTGCGTAAAGGTTATGGAGCTGAGCATATTTCTTGACGACATACTTAAATGTCATAACCTTATCGGCAACCGTAAGAACGTCGCCGTACTTGAAGTCGATCTCGTGCTGACCCTCGGCGCACTCGTGGTGAGACGCCTCAATTTCAAAGCCCATATCCTCAAGGGCAACGCACATATCGCGGCGGCAGTCTCCGCCGAGGTCAACGTTGTCAAGGTCAAAGTAGCCTGCCTTGTCGTGCGTCTTCGTTGTCGGTCTGCCCTCCTCGTCCGTGTGGAAAAGGAAAAACTCAAGCTCGGGACCCACGTTGAATTTATATCCCATATCGTCCGCTTTCTTGATGGCTCTCTTGAGCACATTTCGCGGATCGCCGATGAACGGAGTTCTGTCGGAGCAGTAAACGTCGCAGATAAGACGCGCCGTCTTTCCGTCGGAAAGGTGGTTCCACGGAAGAACGACAAACGAATCGTAGTCGGGATAAAGATACATATCCGACTCCTCAATGCGTACAAAGCCCTCAATCGAGGAACCGTCCGTCATACAGTCGTTGTCAAGCGCTTTTTCAAGCTGATTGACCGTGATTGCAACATTTTTCATACAGCCCAAAATGTCCGTGAACTGAAGTCTGACGAATCTGACGTTCTGCTCCCTTGCCATTTTGAGAATGTCCTGCTTAGTGTACTTGCCCATAAAAATACCTCACATTTTGTTTTAAGGCGGCACCGCACAAGCTGCGGCACGCCTTACTTGAATTTGTTTCCGCGCACCCCAACGCGCGGATCTTGTCAACGGTCATGCACGAACCGTTTAATTCATCTCGTCAAGAGTCAGGCTGTAACTCGGAAGAAAGTCCTGCATAAAGCACTTAACCTCCGGCATATCAAGCTCCTCCAGCGATTTGAGATTAGTCTTTGCCGCCTTGTCAAAATCATGATTGCCTGCCTTGGTCTCCTCCACACACTTTGTATAGGCGCAGATTTTGTCTGCCGCCTTAACAAATTTCCAAAGCTGGCGATCCTCCTCCTGCTTGACAAAAAACGGTCTGTATTCTTCACGGATATCCTCCGGAATCATATCGAGCAAAGCCTTGCAAGCGTCGTCCTCAACGCAGTTGTAAGCTTCGCGGATCTGCTTGCTGTAATACTTAACCGGAGTCGGCATATCGCCCGTAATGATCTCCGGCGCATCGTGAAACACGCCCAGTACAGCGACGCGCTCCGCGTTCACATTGCCGCCGAAACGCTTGTTGTGAATTACCGCAAGCGAATGAGCGACAGTTGCGACTTCAAGCGAATGTTCGCTGATATTTTCCACATAAGTGTTACGCATCAGCGCCCAGCGGTTAATATATTTCATTCTTGAAAGCATTGCAAAAAAGTGATACTTTCTGCCCATAAAAACACCCTTTAAATATATGATAAAAAAATTTTATCATACGCCGACGCCTTTTGCAAGGAAAATATCTTTCTTTTTTGCCGCGTGTGTGTTACAATTATTATATATTTATCGGATTGAGAGGGTTTGTATGAATTTTACCGAAATAAATAATAACGGAACAGTTGAAGGCTTCTGCCTGGTTAAAAATCTGGAGGTCAAAAAGACCGCCAAGGGCGTGCCGTTCCTTGATCTCATCCTGACCGACAGTTCAGGCGAAGTCGGCGCAAAGCTTTGGGACTACAAGGAAGAGGTGTACGGCTTCATAAAGCAAAATTCACTTCTGAAAGTCAGAGGTTCAATATCAATTTTCAATGACGCTCCGCAGATGAGAATCGACCGTGTTCGTCTTGCGACCGAGGCAGACGGAGTGCGTATTGAGGACTATGTGCCGAGCGCCGAATACCGCGGCGAAGCTATGTACTCGGCGATAGTTGACGTTGTAAACGACTTTGAAAACGCACAGCTCAAGCAGCTTGTTATGACTGTGCTTGAGCAGAACAAAACCGCGATGCTTTACTGGCCGGCGGCGTACAAGCTCCACCACGCGATTCGCGGCGGACTGCTTTACCACACACTTTCGATTCTGCGTATGGCTCAAAGCATTGCCGAGATTTATCCCTCCGTTGAAAAGGATCTTCTTTTCTCCGGTGTAATTTTGCACGACATTGCCAAAATCGGTGAATTTGAGGTATCCGAAACTGGTATAGCTTCGGGCTACACCGTCGAGGGCACTTTGATCGGTCACCTTGTCAAGGGCGCGATGAACATTGAAAAAATCGGTGAAGAGCTCGGCACGGATCGCGAGCTTTTGACTCTCATTGAGCACATGGTTCTTTCCCACCACGGAGAGCCTGAGTTTGGTGCGGCGGTGAGACCGATGTTCCTTGAGGCGGAAATTCTCTCTCAGCTCGACTTGCTTGACGCACGAATTTATGAAATTTCACAGGCGGTTTCCGAGGTTGATTCGGGCGACTTCACTCCGAGACAGTGGGCACTTGAAAACAGGAAGCTCTACAACCACGGTCTGAAAGATATCAAACCTAAAGCCGACCTGCTGTAATTCAAGGAGGAACACTATGAAAAAATTTCTCAGTATTTTACTCGCCGTTATCATATTTGCAGGCTGTACCTCTCTCGCCTTTGCCGAGGACGGCGGCACAATAACAGGCACATTGAACGTCGTTTCTTTCAACGTCGACGGGCTTCCGATTCCGTCTTTTCTTTCATCGACAAAACGTGACCCGATAAAGGCAACAAAGCTGATTGCCGAGCAGATTAATGCGTCCGACTGCGACATTCTGAGCGTCCAGGAGGATTTCAACCTGCACAGCATTCTTCAGGATAATCTCGATATGGATTACGCCACTCTCACAAGCGGCGGCGTAGCTGTCGGCGACGGGCTCAATTTCTTTTCAAAAAAGCCGATATACAATGTCGGCAGAATCGCCTGGAACTCTGCTTACGGCGTTTACGACTGCGGCTCCGACGAGCTGACACCCAAGGGTATTCTTTATTGCACGGTTGAGATTGCCGACGGAGTTTTCGTTGACGTTTACAATATCCACGCCGACGCGTGGGAGGACGAGAAGTCGATGCAGGCAAAATCAGAGCAGTTCGACCAGCTCATTGAACTGATCGAAGAACATTCGGGAACAGACAGGGCGGTTATTTTAACAGGCGATTTCAATGTGAACTATTCCGTTTTCCGCGACGGCTACAAAAACGGAAACTACAAAATAGATCTTTGCCAGAAGCTTCTTGACAACTTCATCGGTCACGGCTTCAAGGACGCATGGATTGAATACAACAACGGCGGCAATTATGACTTTACATACGGCGAAATGTATGAAAAATACGGCTGTACTTACCCGCGCACATGGGACACTCTTGATCACGTCTTTTACCGCGACGGAGCAGGTGTTTCGTTTGAACTGATTGAAGCGGTTTATGACGGATTTGACTGCGACGGCATCACATGGGACGGTCATCTTTCCGACCATGCGGCGGTCAAAACGAAGCTCGCTTACACCGTAAATCCCGACGAGCTTCCGACGCTTGAGAGCAAAGAAACCGAAACCTTCAACCTCGGCGAATACATTTCCGCGGCGATTAAAACGATTACAAAAACGCTCATTAAGGCGATTATCAACATTCCGGAGCTCATCAAAAACGGCATCGGCTGGATAAAATAATTTTCAAAGCAGGAGTAACTATGGACTGGACAGAAGTAAAAATTCACATTGATTCAAAGGATGTCGAAACGGCAGGAAACATTGCACAGATGGTTGTCCCCTACGGCATATATATCGAGGATTACAGCGACCTTGAAGAGGCGGCATGGGAGATAGCTCACATCGACCTCATTGACGAGGATCTGCTGAAAAAGGACCGCAGCAAGGCGGTGGTACACATCTATATTTCTCCCGAAGAGAATCCTGCCGAAGCGGTCGCTTTCCTCTCCGAGAGATACAACGCCGAGGGTATCGCGCACAGCATTGACCTCAGCGTTTGCAGAAATCAGGACTGGGAGAACAACTGGAAGGAATATTTCAAGCCGATGGCTGTCGGCGAAAAGCTCCTTATCCGTCCTGTTTGGGACGACGATTACGACGCCGGAGACAGGGCGGTGCTCAACATTGAACCCGGTCTCGCTTTCGGAAGCGGCGGACACGACACAACCCGCCTTTGCCTTGAAACGCTCGAAAAGCACATCACACCCGAAACGGAGCTGCTCGACATCGGCTGCGGAAGCGGCATTCTCGGTGTTGCGGGGCTTCTCCTCGGTGCAAAGAGTGCAACGGGAGTTGACATTGACGAGCTGGCGGTTAAAACAGCGCGTGAAAACGGAGAGATGAACGGCTTTACAGAGCCGAAATTTACCGTGTTTCAGGGCAACCTCACCGACAAGGTAACAGGCAAATACGACGTTGTCGTCGCTAACATTGTCGCCGATATAATCGTTATGTTCACCGAAAATGTCGGCAAGTTCCTTAAAGATGACGGAGTTTACATCACTTCGGGAATCATCGACACAAGAGAACAGGACGTTCTCGACGCTTTTGAAAAATACGGTTTTGAGGTGATCGGCAGACACGAGAGCTGCGGATGGCTCTGTTTTGAAACGAGGTTAAAGAAATAATGTATCTCACAGGAAACGATATTGTCCTTTTCTCCGGCGACTCAATCACCGACGGAAACCGCGGCAGAAAAATGGACTGCAACCACATAATGGGACACGGTTATCAGTTTATCGTGTCGGCAAAGCTCGCCTGCGAAAATTCCGAGCGCAGACCTAAGTTTGTCAACAAAGGTTACTCCGGCGCAACATCGGCAAATCTCCTTGAAACATGGCAGGAGGACGTTATTGACAACTCACCCACCGTGCTGAGTATCCTTGTCGGAACAAACGACGGACTGTTCGGATTTTCCAACGGGCTTTCACTCGCGGAGGTTGAAAAAAATTACAGAAAAAATCTCCGCCGTATGATAGCCGAAACCAGAGAAGCCCTGCCTGACACAAAAATTATTGTATGTGAACCGTTTTATTTTCCGCTCTCAAAGGACGATTTGTCTTACCGCTTCACTCCTCATCCAAACTGTGAAACCGATACAGGCAGACCAGACAGAGATGAAACCGAAGACGCTATGAAATACAAATCCGACGCGATACAGCTTTTGAGAAAAGCCGCCGAACAAATTGCAAAAAGCGACGCCGATATTTTCGTGCCGCTCTACGACAGTTTTGCCGAAAAAATTTCGCAAAGCAAAACAGAGTATTTTATGTGGGACGGCACTCACCCGTCAATCGCAGGTCATTACCTCATCGCAGAGGAATGGCTCAAAGCGGTAGAAAAATGAAACAACAGAGCTGAGAAAGCATAGACTTTTTCAGCTCTGTTTTATTTATGAAAAATTATAGCAAAGGCCCGACCTCCGCCTGATGAAACTCAAGCAGAGGTCGGGTAAATTGATATTACTTAATATTATAATGGAAAAGTATTATTCGCCGAGTTTCATTGTCATTTCGACTATTCTATTCACCGACTTTTCAAGATCGGCTCTTGTGATTTTGCCGTTCTCGTAAGCGGCTTTCAGCTCTTCGGGCTCACCCTCGCCCATTTTCAAATCATTTCCGGCAAGCAATTCATCGGAATGGCGGCTGTGAACGCCCCAGTCGGTCGTCACCATACCCTTGAAGCCCCATTCATTACGCAGGAGCTCTGTGAGCAATTCATAGCTTGTCGATGTGTGGCTGCCGTTGACGAGGTTGTACGAGGACATTATCGTCCACGGATCGGCTTCCTTAACGCAGATTTCAAAGCCACGGAGATAGATTTCTCTGAGCGCTCTTTCGGAAACTCTCGAATCGCATTCAAAGCGATTCGACTCTCTGTTGTTGCATGCGAAATGCTTGACAGATGCCGCAATTTTATTGGACTGGATTCCTCTTACATCGGCGGCGCAGCACTTTCCGGCAAGAAGCGGATCCTCCGAGAAATACTCAAAGTTACGTCCGCAAAGCGGGTTGCGGTGGATGTTCATCGCAGGGGCAAGCCATACACCGAGATTGTTTTCCTTGAGTTCGGCTCCGCCTGCTGTGCCAACCTGCTCGATAAGCTCCGTGTTCCATGTGCAGGCAAGCAAAGACGCGCACGGCCATGCCGTTGTTGCCGCTCCAGTCGCCGCATCAAGGCGAAGTCCGGCAGGCCCGTCAGCCGTCGGTGCCGCAGGAATATTCAAACGTTTTAATCCGCCGAACGCGCCTGTGTTGCACACTCCGGGCTGATTCTGATGACCGCCGACAAAGTCAATGAGCTCGTCAACGGTGAACTGCCTTACGAACTCGTCGAGAGTAACGCTGATTCCGATTTCGTCAAACATTGCCGTATTTTGTGGAGCCGTTACATCGCAAAGTGTGCTGCTTCCCGAAGCATAGCTCGGCTCGCTCTCGGCAAGCTTCTCGTATGTTCCGTCGGCAAGCAGTCGTCTTTTAAGTGCAAACGGCTTCATAAACGACTCGGACTGTCTCACCACCGTGTCCTCGGACACATAGTACTCAAAGTCGAGCTTAAACGTATTTCTGACCGAATCGCCGAGGTAAAGCGCATAGCCGCCCTTTTCAAGAACGAACGCGGACTTTGCAACCTTTCCGAGATCATCAAAGCTCGCCATATCGTTTATGTCAAAGCTGAGCGCGACAGTTTGGCTCTCGCCGGGTACGAGAAGCTTCGTCTTTGCAAATGCGGCAAGCTCCTTTGACGGTTTTCCGAGCTTGCCCTGAGGCGCGCTGTAATAGAGCTGTACAACCTCTTTGCCGCGGCAGTCTCCCACGTTCTTCACGGTTACGGCGGCAACAATTTTTCCGTCGCTCTCTCCGCAAAGTGTGCCACTCAATTCAAAATTCGTATATGAAAGTCCGAATCCGAACGGATAGCGCACTTTCTCCGAAGCTCCGGGAATAGTCTCAAAATAGCGGTAACCAACATATATATCGTCCTCATAGTCAAGGTGTTCGTATCCCGTTTGGAAAATTTTTCCGTTCTCATAGTCATCGTAGGATCTCGGTATCGTATCGCAAAGCTTACCCGACGGATTCACGTCTCCGCAAAGGAGGTCGGCAACCGCCATTCCTCCCTCAAGTCCGCCCTGCCAGCCGAAAAGGATTCCCTGAACTCTGTCATTCTCGGCAAAGCGCTCACAGTCAACGACTCCGCCGGAATTTATGACAACGACCGTCTTGCCGAAATAGGCCGATACTCTGTCAATAAGGCTCTTTTCCGTGTCGGAAAGATAGTAATCTCCGCCGATTGCGCGGCGGTCAACTCCCTCCGCCGAAAAGCGGCTGAACGTAACAATCGCGACATCGGCATTTTTTGCCGCATCGGCTATCAGCTCGTCCGGAGCGTCTGCTTCCTCAACGTGCATACTCGCAAAGGTCTCATAGATTATGTCGTCCTTTTCCCGGCAGAAATCCATCGCATTGACCTTGTCCCAGATCTTTTCAATCTCAGGACGGGTCGGAATCTTTTTGCTCTCCTGTTTGACGTACTCCTTGTAGTAGTCAACCGTCGGCATATACACGCTGACCTTGCCCTCTTTTTCTTTCTGAGCAAAGCCGTCGTAAATGTTGTGAATGTGGTCGCAGAAAACGTCGCCGCTTCCTCCGCCGCCCTTTATGTACTCAATCGTCGCCTTGCCGAAAAGTGCAACCTTTGTGCCTTTTTTCAGCGGCAGAACATTGTCCTCGTTTTTGAGAAGAACCATTCCCTCTCCTGCCGCTTCTCTTGAAAGTGCGGCGTGCTTGGCAGAGCCTGTAACCCTTTTGCCGTCCGCACCGAGCGGCAAACACGGCTGATATCTGAGTCTTGCGTATTTATCCATAATCATTCTCCGTTCTTTAATCGGTTTAACTTAATAATAAATCAAACGTGCAATTAAATCAATGGTAATTTGCAAAAAAGTCTCCCCTGATGCACACAGGAAGAGACTTTTTTCACGCCGTTACGTTTTCATTTTTATAAACTGCACGGTTTTATTTTTCATCGAGATTTTTCCGACCTGCCAGCCGTAATCCGTCAGCTCCTTTTTAAAGGAAGGGAACGAATGATCAATCGGAAATCCTGCGGCATTTTCAACCTGTTCAAAGGTCATCACAAAATCGCCGTTCTGTTTTCCGACGTAGTTCCAAAGCGGTTCATATTTGCTCATCTTTTCTTTCCACCCACTAACTTATTCAGCAGTACATATATCGCTATCAGCGCCGCAGTCGAACCGACAAGTATAAGATACATCGTCGGCAAAGCGACCTCGTTTTCAAAGAAAAACAGTCTGCAGTCCACAGCGTCTTTTATTCCGTCAATCGCCTGCGTCGGGAAGCCTGTTTCCTCCATCTTGCGAAAGGCGCCTGCCATTGAATGGTTGCGGATAAGGCTTGTGCCGTAGGTTCCGGGCAGAAACATCAGCACACGGCTGAGCCCGTCGCCGAACTGAGAGATCGGCATATACGCTCCGCAGAGGAAGCCGTAGCCTGCGCTGACAATCGTACCGACCGCCGAAGCCTGACCGCTTGTCGTCAGCGCAAAATTGACGCACGAAGACAGCGCGGTTCCGAACAGAGTCAGCAGAAAAACGTCAAGGATGAGGTAAAGCACGTCGGTAACCGTCATATACCAGCCCTGAGTGTAAACATAAACAAGTCCTGCGGCGAGAGCGGTGAAGCTGATTATCAGCGTCGATGCTGCCGAGGAAACAAAATATCCGAGCGCCAGGACCGAACGCCGGACAGGCGAAACCGTCAGATCGCGTATTGCACCACTGACCTTGTCGTTTATCATCAGAAGATTTGAACAGAATGCCACCGTTACACAGCTCACCGCCAACAGCGACGAAACAAGCTGTCCCGAAACAACCGCGTCAATCAGTCCCGTGTCGATCGGCAGTCCCTGCGGCAGAGCGGAAGCAAAGCTGTCGCGGTAAACCTTTGCCAAAAAAGTTATGTAGAGCACAAGCAGTATCATCGGGGTTATGAGCGACGAAAAAAACATTCCTTTGTCTTTGAAAAACAGGCGTATGTTTCGCCTTATCAGATTTCCGAGTCCGGTCATTTCTCCTCGCCTCCCGTCAGCTTTCTTCCCGTCACGGCAAGAAAGACATCGTCCATTTTTCCTTTCGTAACCTCATAGTCCGTGAACATCTGCGGATTTTCGATAATCAGCTTTGTTGCCGCCGCTGTGTTCGGAACAGAAATTCTCACCGCGTCACGGATTTTTTCACACGGCGTACCGAGCTTTTCAATTGCCTTTTCGTCGCCGCCGTAAACGGTTATGAAATCCCCGGTGTATTTATTTTTCAGCTCAAGCGGAGTGCCCTGAGCCGCAATTTCTCCGCTGTCAAGAATGACGACATAATCCGCGTCGGCGGCCTCCTCCATATAGTGTGTGGTCAGCAGCACCGTCATTCCCTCGTTCTTTCTCAGGTCGCTTACAACGTCGCCGAGAAGCTTCCGCGTCTGAGGGTCAAGCCCCGTCGTCGGCTCGTCGAGAATCAACAGCTTAGGGCTGTGAAGCAGGGCGCGCGCAATGTCGATTCTGCGCCTTTGTCCTCCCGAAAGCTTGCCGACCGTGCGGCCGAGAAGCTCCTTGAAATCAAGCATTTCCGCAAGCTCGGACTGCTTTTTCCTGAACTCGGCGCCCTTTATGCCGTAGAGCGCGGCACGGCTTCTCAGATTATCCGAGACCGAAAGCGACTGATCCAGCACGGAGCCTTGGAAAACAACGCCGACCTTTCTTTTAATCTCATCTATCGAGCCGTCAATGTTTTTTCCGCAGACCTCAACCTCGCCGCTGTCCTTTGCAAGCTGACCGCAGATTATAGAAATTGTCGTGCTCTTGCCTGCGCCGTTGACTCCGAGGAACGCAAAAAGCTCGCCCTCCTCAACGTGAAAGGAAATATCCCTGACCGCCTTAACGTCGCCGAAAGATTTTTTGAGATTTTTTATTTCAATTATATTGCTCATTTATTTTCCTCTTTTCGGGGAATTATTTTTTCTTCCTGCCGCCGACCGAGTTCATCAGAACGGCAACCGCGCCGTAAACAACGCCTGCGACAGCCCATATAATCCAGCCGCTTTTAGGCTGAGCATTTCCGCTCGGTCCGTAGGTAAACACAAGAAAAACCGCCGTTACGATAAGCCAGTAGCACACGGTAACCGCTCCGCGGATTTTGCCCGACGATTTTTTGTCGCGCGTGTAGTCTTCCTCTTCAAGCAGCTTATTAAACGATGCCTGCCGAACTCCGCCGAGAACGAACATATAAACTCCCGTGCCTGCGATTATAAGAAGCAGGCATGCCGCCGCAATATAGAAAATGTCCTGCACCCTGAAGCAAAGCGCCGCGAACAGCGGCAGAACGGAAAGTATGCAGAGCACCGTACCTATTACGTTGAACCGCGAATACTCCGCGGCAAAGTTTTTCTTTTCTTCTTTAACCAGTCCCGAAACGCCGTATTCGGTTTCAAACGGCTCATTTTCAAGGAAACGATAATCCCTGACCTTTGCCGAGCAGGAAAGGAACACCGTGACCGCCGCCGCAACAAGAACAATGAGCGCGCAAAGTCCGATTCCTGCCGCAAGATTTTCGGAAATATTAAATCCGACAGTCTCGCTCAAGCCTGCAAGAAAAATCAAAACGCACGGCGAAATCACGCACAGGAATGTTGCAAAGGCAATTTTCGGTGCCGCGGCTCTGCGAAGCTTGATATACTCCGCCGCCTCCGTCATCGTAACCTTTCTCAGAGGTGAATCCTCGCCGACCGCGATTTTCTCTTCCGCTTCAATCTCATCCTTGAGCAGGAAATCGGTAGTCACGCCGAACAGGCGGCTCATCTGCAAAATTTTATCCATATCGGGCACGGACTGTGCGCCCTCCCACTTTGAAACAGACTGTCTTGTAACCCCGAGCTGCTGAGCCAGCTCCTCCTGCGGCCAGCCTGCCTTCTTTCTCAACAAAATAATTTTGTCTGCCAATATCATAGCTGTCCCTCCGTTTCGTTGTGACTGAATTATACCTTTTTCGGCGGTTGCACGCAAGAAAACCGACTGTATAATTTGTCAACCGACGGTTGCATCTGTATTTTTCTTCTGATTTCAATTATAAATGCTCGGTTTTGCGCTGTCAATAAAAAATAAACAAACCGTAAAGAGTTGTAACAAAACATTGAAAAAAAAAACAAAGTATGGTATTATAAAAACAACCGGCATATCAACAATGTTATGTGTGGAGGTAAAAATTATGAAAAAATTAAAAATCATTTCTTTTATACTTGCCCTGACAATAGCGGCGTGCTCGCTCACCGCCTGCGGTGATTCGGCAACTCCCGGTGAAAAGAACGGTGATCTTGTTTCCGAAACTCCGAACAGCATCGGTCTTGTTGACGACAGCATCAAAACCGGAGCGGAAGAGGTTACCGCTATCACGGGCTCAACCGATGTCAGCGGAAAGGTTGTCGATTCCGAGGGAATTATTGACAAGGCAGGACACCGCATCTATTCGACAGGACAGAAGGACGACGGCGGACTGACGATATACACAACAGGTAAAAAGGATTCCAAGGGCAACATTCTTTACACAAAGAACAGATTGGATTCCTTCGGCAATATGATTTACTACACAGGCAGCTACGACAAGAACGGCAAGCTGACCCTCACTCCGTCCTCCGAGTCACCCGACTATTCGTCGAACGAAACTCCGACGCAGAAGGTAACAAAAGCCGCTGTGACAACATCAACAACAGTCGGCATTAAAAATCCGGGCAAAAAGAGCGTCTTAGAGGCGGCGTGCGAATACACAAAATTCTTCGGCGGTTCGGGACTTGACGCATTCAGAAAGGTTGCCGCCTGCAAGGACGGCGGATATGTTGCCGCCGGAATTTCGGGCTCCAAGGACGGCGACTACACCGGTGTGTCGGGCGAATGGGACATTCAACACACATCGCTTGTGAAATACACCGTTGACGGCAAGGTTGCATGGAAATACATCATCGGCGGCGACAATCAGGTCACCCTCAATGACGTCATTGAGCTGAAAGACGGCACAATCGTCGCGGCAGGACAGACGGGCGCCAAAAAGGGCAGCGTAGTTAAGACCGCGGACACGATTTCCGCCTTTATCGTTCGCCTTTCAAAGGACGGCAGCGAGATGTGGAAGTATGTATTCCCGTCAGACTCTTCATCAACGGGCGACTACATCAGCTCGCTTGCCGCGACCCCAGACGGCGGCTTTGTTGCCGGAGGAAAAGCGATTTCCGAATCCGGATTCTTTACCGGCACGCGCAAGGGCGGCACAAAGGCGTTCATCTTCAAGTTCGACAAGAACTGCAACATCAAATGGAGAAAAATTCTTGAGGGCGCAAAGTCCAACAACTTCAGCGCACTTGCGGTTAATTCCGACGGCGACATTTACGGCACCTGCGTAACAATGTCAAGCGACGGCGACTTCCTCGGCATCAAGTTCAAGACGATTCAGGCGTCCAACACCGTGCTCGTCAAGCTCAACAAAAAGGGTGATCTTGAGTGGGCGGAGTATCTCCAGGGTTCGGGCGACAGCGAATATAATTCAGTCGCGGCAACCGACGACGGCGGATGCATTGTTGGCGGAACCTACTCAATCTACAAGCGCGCCGACGGCATTTATTCAATGAGCTTCGGCAAGCATGACGGCTATGTTATCCGCTACAACGCCAAGGGTCAGGTTTGCTGGGCAAGAGTTATCGGCGGTGAGAAGAACGACTCCGTAACCGCAGTTATCCCCATTGAGGGCGGCTATGCAGTAGTCGGTCAGACCGAGTCCGTTTCCGACAACTTCCAGGGCTACAAGTCGGGCGGAGCTGCCGACGGATACATCATCTTCCTCAACGAAAAGGGTGAAACAACAACCACCATTCGCCTTGACGGAACGATGGACGATTCTGTTATGGATATCGCCGAGCTTTCAGACGGTTCTCTCGCCATCGCGGGCTGGACTCGAAGCGACGATCTTGCTTTCAGAGGTTCAAACGCCAAGAAGCAGTATATGGGCTATGTCAGCAGATACACCACAACCGTAAAATAAAAAACTTCACGGCAAAGCCTTGACGTGAACAGCAAACAAATTACGGCTCGGCCACTTCCATTGTGACCGAGCCTTTAATCTATCCGGGGGAATACTATGAATCATAAAAACATTTTTTCCGACGCGCGCTGGCTCAGTCCGCAAGAAGACCTTGACGCCGCGCTCTTCCGTTCGGAATTTGATATCGGCGAAAAAGCAAACCGAGCCGAAATAACAATATGCGGTCTGGGCTACTTCATTCTTTATATCAACGGCAGCCGCGTTGGCAGGGATGAATTTGTCCCTGCTTACTCCGACTACCATGACCGCACGGAAATGAGTCTCGTTTATCCGCTGAACGACACCCGTTCGTTCAGAATCTACTGTCTGAAATATGACATAACCCCGTATCTCAGAGCAGGCAAAAACGTTATCGGCATTGCTGTCGGAGGCGGTTTCTATCATCAGCTTCTCAGGAAAGCCGAGGGAAACCTGAGCTACGGTAAAATTAAGGTCTGCTACAAAATTGACCTTGACGGCAGGGAGATTTTATCAAACAAAAACGACGTGGATTACTCCGACGGATTCTTCAGGAAATCAAACCTTTTCTTCGGCGAAACGCTTGATTTTACAGGCTTCGACCGGAGCTGGAACACGGTCGGCGGTAAGCTTTGCGGCAGTAAAACACCCCTTGAGGTCTCACCGCCGAAAAGCGAATATTTTATTCAGGACTGTCCTGCGGACACGGTTGCCGAGGTTCTCAAGCCTGAGCTTGTTAAAAATTTCGGTGATTACTCCGTTTATAAAATCGAAAAAAACATATCCGGCTACCCCGTAATTCGCTGTGACAAAGCCGGCGAAAAAGTTGTGATGGAATGTGCCGAAAATCTCAACGATGACCTGACTCTCAACGACCGCTCAATCGGCTTCGGTGAACAGAAACAGACTGAAGTCATCACGACCGACGACAGCAAAATTTTTCACCCGTATTTTTGCTGGTTCGGCTTCAGATATTTTTCGCTGACAAACAATGCCGAGCCCGTCGAAGTGCGGTTTATACACTCCGACGTCAAGGTCACATCGGATTTTGAATGCAGCGATAAAACACTTAACTGGTACTACAAAACCTTTATCAACACTCAGCTCTCCAATATGCACGGCGGTGTACCGTCCGACTGTCCGCACCGCGAGCGGCTCGGATACACGGGCGACGGGCAGCTCACCTGCAACGCCGTTATGACAGAGTTTGACGCGAAGGATTTTTACAGAAAATGGATTCGCGACATTGCCGACTGTCAGGACATTGCCACGGGTCACGTTCAGCACACCGCACCCTTTGCAGGCGGAGGCGGAGGTCCTGCCGGTTGGGGCGGTGCGATTATAAATGTGTCGTACTTCTTTTACCGCCATTACGGTGACAAGGCGGAGCTTGCAAATATGTTTGACAAGATGGATAAGTTTGTCGGATATATGGAAAGCCGCTGTGAAAACGGGCTTGTTACCCGTGAAGAAAAGGACGGCTGGTGTCTCGGCGACTGGTGCACTCCGCAGAAAATTGAAATTCCCGAAGATTTTGTCAACACGACAATGTACATTTCTCAGCTCAGGCGAATGGTTTACTGCGCCGAAGTGCTGGGAAAGGACAGCGAAAAATACAGAAAGCTGATTGATGAACATTCCAAAGCCATCATCGAAAAATATTTTGACGAAAAAAGCGGTAATTTTATTGCCGACATTCAGGGTGCAAACTCGTTCGCCTATGACTGCGGGCTCGGAAACGAAGCCACGCTTAAAAACATTGTGAAAAAATACACCGAAAATACCCGGTTTGATACGGGAATCTTCGGCACGGAAATTCTGCTCCGAACACTTTATTCTTCGGGCAGCGGAGATCTCGCGACCGAGCTTCTTGCGAACAAAAATGATATTTCATTTGAATCCATGCGGCAAGCAGGCGCAACGACGCTCTGGGAGAACTGGAACGGCGAAGCTTCCCATTCCCACCCGATGTTCGGAGCAAGCACGGAATTTCTCTTTGAGGAAATCCTCGGAATTAAGCAAGCGGAAAATTCTGTTTGCTACGATGAAACGATCATCTCCCCAACCTTTGCACGCTGTCTTGACTTTGCAAAGGGAAAAATCACCACACCTCACGGGGTCATCTCTGTTTCGTGGACTCGTGACGGAGAAAAAATACGCGTGAACATTGAGCTTTGCGACGGAATAAGGGCGATCTTTAAAAACAACGGTCAGATTTTCCCTCTTCATTTGGGCTCAAACGAGCTTGTATTCTGAAGCGGTATTGACTTTTTTGCGCGGCTAATGTACTATAAATATGAACGGAGGTATGATTATGAATATATGGCACGACATTTCACCGAAACGAATTTCGCCCGAAGACTTTGTCTGCGTTGTTGAAATTCCGAAAGGAAGCAAGAATAAATATGAACTTGATAAGGAAACCGGTCTTATAATTCTTGACCGTATCCTTTATACCTCGACCCACTACCCTGCAAACTACGGATTCATTCCGCGCTCTCTCGGCGACGACGGCGACCCGCTCGATGTTCTTCTGCTCTGCTCCGAGCCGCTTGAGCCTCTGACGCTCTGCCGTGCATATCCGATAGGCGTTATCTCGATGATCGACAACGGACACAATGACGAAAAGATTATTGCGATTCCGTTCAACGACCCGAACTACAATATTTACACCAACATTGACCAGCTTCCCAAACACATTTTTGACGAAATGCGCCACTTCTTCTCGGTGTATAAAACCCTCGAAAACAAGGAGACCGCCGTCAATGAGGTGAGCGAAAGAAGCGTAGCTGTCCGCGTCATTTCCGAAGCCATTGACAGCTACATCGAAAACTATTGCAAATAAACTTCATGCAAAAAGCTGAGACGAAATTTTAATCTCGTCTCAGCTTTTTGTGTTTTTCGGTCTGCGCCAAATGCGGCAGTCCTTATTTATTTCACAACAATGTTTACAAGTCTGCCCTTGACATAGAGCTCCTTGACAACTGTTTTTCCGTCGATTGCGGCGGCAATTGCCGGGTCCTTCTTCGCAAGCTCGATTGCTTCCGCCGAATCAATGTCTGCGGGAATCATAAGCTTTGCGCGAACCTTGCCGTTGATCTGTGCGACGATTTCAATTTCATCGTCAATGCACTTTGCCTCGTCGTAATCAACCCAATGGCCGTTTGCCAACATTCCGCCGTAGTTCTGAGCCGCCCATATTTCCTCCGTAACGTGAGGAGCGAACGGGTTGAGAAGCGTTACAAACGTTTTCAGCTCGGCATTGTTGATTGCGCCCTTGTTATAGATATCGTTGAGCAGGGTCATGAGCGCGGCGATTGCCGTGTTGAACTTCATGCCCTCAATGTCCTCGGAAACCTTCTTTATCGTCTTGTGGAAAGCCGATTCAAGCTCCTTGGAATACTCGTCGCCCTCGGTCAGGATATCCTGAAGAGCCCACACTCTGTCGATAAATCTCTTGCAGCCCTTAACCGACGACTTTGACCACGGAGCCGCCTTTTCATAGTCACCCATGAACAGAACGTAGGTACGCAGAACATCTGCGCCGTATTCGTCAACAACATCGTTCGGGTCAACAACGTTGCCCTTGGACTTGCTCATCTTGTCGCCGTCCGGTCCGAGGATAAGGCCCTGAGCGGTACGCTTTGCGTAAGGCTCGTCATACGGAACCTCGCCGATATCGTAAAGGAACTTGTGCCAGAAGCGCGAATAAATCATGTGACGCGTAACGTGCTCCATTCCGCCGTTGTACCAGTCAACCTCGCCCCAATACTTGAGCTTATCCTTATCGGCAAACGCCTTGTCGTTGTGCGGATCAATGTATCTCAGGAAGTACCAGGAAGAACCTGCCCACTGAGGCATTGTGTCGGTCTCGCGCTTTGCGTCGGCGCCGCACTTCGGGCACTTGCAGTTGACAAAAGATTCAATCTTAGCAAGCGGACTTTCGCCGTCCGAACCCGGCTCAAAGTTTTCAACCTTGGGCAGCTTGAGCGGAAGCTCGTCATAAGGAACTGGAACCATTCCGCAATGCGGACAGTAAACGATAGGAATCGGCTCGCCCCAGTAACGCTGACGGTTGAATGCCCAGTCCTTCATCTTGTACTGAACGCCCTTTTCGCCGACGCCCTTTTCGCTGAGATAATCCGCCATCTTTTCAATGGCTTCTTTCTTATTCTTAATTCCGTCAAGGAATCCTGAGTTCACGCACTCGCCCTCTCCGGTATATGCTTCCTTGGAAATGTCGCCGCCTTTGATAACCTCGATGATGTCAATGCCGAATTTCTTGGCAAACTCATAGTCACGGGTATCGTGAGCAGGAACAGCCATAATCGCGCCTGTACCGTAGCCCATCATAACGTAGTCGGAAATGTAGATCGGAATTTCCTTGCCGTTCACGGGGTTGATGCCCGAAAGTCCGTCAATCTTAACACCCGTCTTGTCCTTGACAAGCTGTGTTCTCTCGAACTCGGTCTTCTTGGCGCACTCTTTTCTGTATTCCGTAATCGCGTCCATATTTGAAATACGGTCCGCGTACTTGTCAATCATCGGATGTTCGGGTGCCATAACCATGAACGTTACGCCGAAAAGAGTATCGGGACGGGTTGTATAAATCTTGAGCTTTTCGCTGTCCGAGCCCTTAACGTCGAAATCGACGAACGCACCCGTTGACTTGCCGATCCAGTTCCTCTGCTGAAGCTTGATGTTCGGAAGATAATCGACCTCGTCAAGACCCTCAAGGAGCTTGTCGGCATACTTCGTGATGCGAAGATACCAAACGTCCTTTGACTTCTGAACGATATCGCTGTGGCAGATATCACACTTGCCGCCCTGCGAATCCTCATTGGAAAGGACAACCTTACATGACGGACAGTAGTTCACAAGAGTCTTGTCTCTGAAAGCCAGTCCGTGCTCAAACATCTTGAGGAAAATCCACTGGGTCCACTTGTAGTAGTCCTCCTGTGTGGTGTCGATAACTCTCGTCCAGTCAAAGGAGAATCCTACCTTTTTAAGCTGGCTTGAAAATCTTTCGATATTCATATCCGTAACCTTGCGGGGATGAATACCTGTTTTTATAGCGTAGTTTTCGGTCGGGAGACCGTATGCGTCAAAGCCGATCGGGAACAGAACGTTGTAGCCCTGCATTCTTCTTTTTCTCGAAACGACCTCAAGACCCGAATAAGCCTTGATATGTCCGACGTGCATACCTGCTCCGCTGGGATAGGGGAACTCAACAAGGCCGTAGAACTTCGGCTTATCCGAAAAGTCCACCGCATGGAAAACGCCTGTCTCCTCCCATTTATCCTGCCACTTTTTTTCTACCGATTTAAAATCATAACCCATTTCAATAATCCTCCGATGTGTATTGCGATTTGCTGCATAGGTTGCTTGCAAAATCAGATTAAGCCTTCCCCTGCAAGGGAGGTGGACCTAAAGAGCCGGAGCGGTTAAATAAATTCCTGACAAATTACAATGAAACCCCTCAGCCGCTTCGCGACAGCTCCCCTAAGGGGGCGCCATGGCAAGACACCTATGCAAAAAAATATAATCAGTCCTCTGTCAGAACGTCGGAAAGGTCGATCCTTGCCGCATCGTTCCAAAGACGCTCGATGTTGTAGTACTGTCTGCTTTCCGGCTGGAAAACGTGAACCAAAACATCGTTGTAGTCAAGCAGAATCCAGCCCGTCGCTCTGCCCTCGATGTGGTCAACCTCAACGCCGAGCTTCTTCATCTCGTCGTCAACCTCATCGGCAAGCGCGCGGACATGGGTGTTTGACGTACCGCTTGCAATAATGAAATAGTCTGACATTACCGTCAGTTCTTTCGTTTCAATGCCGACGATGTCGATCGCTTTTTTCTTGTCCAGGATTTTCGCAATGTTTTTTGCTTTTTCGAGTGATGTCATATACTATTTCCTCCCTGCTTTTTTATAATGACTTCATTGTAAAGATCAATGCTGTCCGGATGAATCACCTGACCCTTTGAAACCAGATCCGGTATTCCGAACCTCAGCGCATATTCAATCGCCGCGTCCATATCCGTTTCACAAAGTCTTCGCATTTCGTCCACGCCGTTGTAATTTCTCTCTGCGGAAATATAATCGGCGAGATAAACAATTTTTTCAAGCAGGCTCATTTCTGCCCTGCCCGTTGTGTGGTACCTGACCGCCCGTATAATTTCACGGTCGTCAATGCCCATAACAAATTTTACATAAGCCGCACCCGCCATCGCGTGCCACAGCTTTTTGTTTGCCCTCTCGACAGGCATCAGCTCAATGCCTGCTTCGCTCAATACCCCTAACTGCTCTTCTTCGGAAGCGTTTTTCATCACGTCATGCAGAAGTCCCGCCGTATACGCCTTTTCCGCATCGCCGCCGTATCTGAGCGCAAGCTCTTTTGCGCTGTCGGCAACATTTAGGCTGTGGGTAAATCTGTATTCATCGAGTCTTGACTTGATCAACGCAATGATTTTTTCATCTGTCCAGCCGCTCAAAGGTAAAGCTCCTTTTCTATTATGTACTTTCTGATCTGCTCGCTTATCATTCCGTCGGTCGGCTCGCCGTTTCTGACGGCATTCCTAACCTGTGTTGAGCTTATCTCAATCGGTGTAAACGAGCAGATTATGAACCTGTCTCTGTCCTCGTAAAAATGCTCGTCAATGTACTTTCGCATTGACGCTTCATCAGCCGAGGAGTTCCTTGAAACGGCGCATATTTTCACACATCGGAGTATCTCCTCAGGCTTGCGCCAGGTGTGAAAGCTCAGAAGCATATCCGAGCCGACTAAGAAAATCAATTCGTCGTCAGGATACTCTTTCCTGAGCTGTGCGACTGTTTCGCAGGTGTAGCTTTTTCCCTTTCTGACAAGCTCGATGTCGCTGACCGCTATCCTCTCCTCGTCCTTGAAGAGAAGCCTCGTCATCGCAAGGCGGTCATCCGCGCTCACTCCGTCAAATGCTTTGTGCGGAGGAATAAAGGTCGGGATGACGATAAGCCTGTCAAGGGAAAGCCTGCGTATTGCTTCGCAGGCATATTTTCTGTGTCCCTCATGCGGCGGATCAAAGGTTCCGCCGAAAATTCCGATTCTCATTATCTTATATTTACTTTCTTGTTCATTACATAGAACGTTGCATAGTAAAGTCCTGCACCGAAAACAAAATATGTGATGAGATCGACAAGGTCAATGTAGTTTGCACCGGAACCGAGGTCGCCGTAATTCGTAACAAGCCCGATGTCGTTGTTGAGAATCGACAGGCCGAAAACGATATTGTCGGAAATGAGACCCGATATTCTTTCAACCGCAAACAGAACAACCAGCGTAAAGATGATTGTCCAAAGAAGATATTTCTTCTGGAAATGACGTGTGTTTGCAAGAGAAATTGCAAAATACATTTCTATGGTGATAACCGCAAAACGCAGGAAATACGAAACCATTGTAATCACGATTGTCGTAACGAGTGTTGACACCGACTTACCCTCAAGGAACATCGGCAGCAGCGATTCAATCGTTGCAAACGTTTCCTCACCTATTACGTCCTCCTTAACGACGAAGAACGTTATCGCCGCCGTGCCCATAAGGCAGGCAAAAGCCGCTACAAACCATACCGTTGAGGTAATAATCTTTGAAATCAAAAGCGTTGAACCCTTGACGGGGAGTGTGAAGCTGAGGTATCCCTGCTCACCGTAAAGTGAACGCTGGAAATTGACGATCATGACAACAGCCGTGAGAATAAAGCTGCACGACGAAATGAGCAGGAGAACCGTTATTCCGAGCATCTGTCCCGTTGAAGCTGTGTCCTTGTTGATGTAATACGAGCCGAGGACGTACGCCATTATGAGTGCAACGACCGCATAGAGTGCGCCCATTATTCTGCCCGTTGCAATAAATTCATGTTTTAAAAGCTTACCCAACAAAGCTGAACACCTCCCTGAACAGATCCTCGACAGTCTTGCCGTCCGCCGTTATCCTTGAAACGTCCGTGTTGACAACAAGCTTACCGTCCTTGACCATGAGCACACGGTCAAGCACCTTTTCGATATCATAAATAAGGTGAGTCGAAAGCAAAATCGTTGAGTTTTCGGCGTGGTTCTTCATTATCGTGTCGAGAATAAACTCTCTCGAAACAAGGTCAACGCCGCCGAGGGGCTCGTCAAGGATATAAAGGTCCGCCTTTCTGCTCATGACAAGCAGAAGCTGGAGCTTTTCCTGCTGACCCTTTGACATGGTTTTGATTTTCTGCTTCATCGGAAGCTCAAATTTTGCCGCCATATCAAGTGCTTTCTGCATATCAAAGTTCTCGTAGAAATCTGCCATGTACTTGATTGCGCTCTTCGGCGTCATCCAAGCAGGAAGATAGTTCTTCTCCGGGAGATATGCAATTATTTTCTTCGACTCGACGCCCGGCGCCTTGCCGTTGACAAGAATCGTGCCCTCGTAGTCGTTGATAAGTCCGACAATGGACTTGATCATTGACGTTTTACCGCAGCCGTTGGGGCCGAGCAAACCGACAATCTTGCCCTGTTCAATGTCGTAAGAGACGCCCTTGAGCACCGCGTGATCGCCGTAGCTCTTTTTGAGGTCTCTCACCTTGAGAAGTGTGTCACTCATTGATGTATTCCTCCAATCCCGTTCGCGGGAAAATCAATCGTCAGCCATTCTGGCTTCTTTAATAATATCCTCCGTGATTTCCTCCGACTCGCCGTGGCGAACGAAAAGAATACAGAGAAGTGAAAGGACGAAACAAATCGGACAATAGTAGAACAGCGAACCGTAAGTACCCGTAAGCATACGGACAATACCGTAAACGATCGGGGTAGCGATCTGTGCCGAGAATGTCGCTGTATAATAGTATCCGGTAAAGGTTCCAACCTTGTCAAGTCCGCCGATTTCAAGAACAAGCGGAAGTGTATTAACCGTAATGAGCATATTTGCAAAACCGCCGACAACAAGCGCAACATATACAAGAGACAGCGCGTTGCCCATCATTGCGTCAACAACAAGGTAAACCACAAATGCGGCGATGAACATGGTAAGACCTGCAACAATGGTCTTTTTTCTGCCGAACTTTCTGCCGAGCAGACCTGCCGGAATTGCGCCGATAGCCGTTGATATTGCAAAAATCGTAAGCATTGATGTGGCTTCGCCGCTGGACTTGCCGAGAATCTCCGCAGCAAACAGAGCGAAGAATGTCTGAATTGCGTTTGCTCCGCAGAAGAGGAAGAAAAGTCCTGCAAGCATACAGATAAGGCTGACTCTTTCGCCCTTGGAAAGCTTGATTGCCTTAAGACGCTCTTTTTCCTTCTTCGCAGCATCTTTCTCAGCCTTTCTCTTCGCCTTGGCGTCGTTTTCCATATTCGCCTGCATCTGAACCTTAAGTCTGCTGTCCGGCTCCTTAACGAAGAACGCAACAACAAGAGTACAGATAATCATTACGATCGAGGCAAAAAGGAAGACATAAGGTATATACTCCTCTTCCTGTGTAGCCTTATCCCAACCGCCGATTGCGCAGACGATGGTTGCCGCCTGCAAAGCAAGCAAGCTGCCGACTCCGCCGACAAGGTTGATAACCGAATTACCCTCACTTCTCAGCGCGGGCGGTGTAAGGTCGGGCATAAGCGCAACGCAGGGTGCACGCCAGAACGACATAACAAAAACAAAAAGAATAATGCAGATCATCATTGCGGAAATTCTGCCGTTCTCGTGGAGAGCAACTCTCGGAATAATCGCAAAAATAACCGCAGCCAAAGGTGCACCGATAAGGATAAACGGTTTACGCTTACCGATTCGGGTATGGCATCTGTCGGAGATCTTGCCGAATGTCGGCTGGAAGATAACGCCGAAGATGTTATCAAACGTCATAATAATACCGATGAAAAGAGGAACAAGCGTAAAGCCTGTTGCCGCAGAACCGACGTCCTCACCCTGAGCCTGCATGAACTCAAGAAGAACAGGGAATTTTTCAACCAGCTTTGCACTCCAGCCCGCAATCAAGGCAGACTCGCCGAGGATTTTGTTGAGCAGAGTGGTAATATAGGGGTCGTAAACGCCCCATGCAATCGAAGATGCCATAAAGGCAAAGCCGATCAAAAGAGTTTTGCCGTAGTTAAGCTTCATTTTTTTCGCTTTTTCAGCCATAAAAACAATCCTTTCTCTTTGTGGATGACAATCGGTGAACACTCCCCGATTATCGTCCGTACCATTATATCACGAATTATCGTAAAAGCAAATGCTTTTATGGCGTTTTTTGCATATTTTATGCATTTATTTTTTCATCTAATTTTTAAATTTGTATGAATTGGCGGAAAAGAAAGAGTGAATTTTGTATTTGCCGAAATCAAAAGCCAAAACAAACAAAAATCTTGACAAACTCAAAAAGAAAGACTATAATTTTGATGTTGAACAAAGTATGCATAAAAGTTATGTGGCAACATCTTAAAATTTGGGGGCGTAGCTCAGCTGGGAGAGCGTACGGTTCGCATCCGTAAGGTCGAGAGTTCGATCCTCTTCGTCTCCACCAAAAACCACCGTAATTCAATCGGAATTACGGTGGTTTTCTTTTTTGTTTTCGGTTTTATTCGGTCACGGCGAACTGGCTGTTATAAAGGTCATAGTAGAAGCCGTGCTTTTCGAGCAGAGCTTCGTGTGTACCCTGTTCGATTATCTTTCCCTTGTTCATAACAAGGATTATATCGGATTCCCTGATCGTCGAAAGACGGTGCGCGACGACAAAGCACGTTCTGCCCTTCATCATCTTGGCAAAGGTCTTTTGTATTCTTATTTCCGTGTGGCTGTCGATTGACGAGGTTGCCTCGTCGAGAATCAGCATCGGCGGAAGATCAAGCAGAACTCTCGTTATGCAGAGCAGCTGTTTCTGTCCCTGAGAAAGCGAGCCGCCGTTTTCGCCGAGCACGGTATCGTAGCCGTCCGGCAGACGCTTAATAAAGCTGTGGGCATGGGTGAGCTTCGCCGCCGCGATAATTTCTTCGTCCGTCGCGTCGGGCTTTGAATAAGCTATATTCTCCTTGACCGTGCCAGATTTGAGCCACGTTTCCTGGAGAACCATACCGAAGTTTTTACGCAGGGAATGTCTTGTATAGTCGCGCGAATTTTCCCCGTCAACCTTAATCATTCCGCTGTCGGGATCGTAGAAACGCATCAGCAGGTTGATAAGCGTGCTTTTTCCGCAGCCCGTGGGTCCGACAATCGCAACACGCTGACCGGACTTTGCGCTGATGCTGAGATCCTTGATGAGCTCCTTGCTCTTGTCGTATGAAAAGCTGACATTGTCAAACTCAACGTTTCCGTCCGCTTTTTCAAGCTCGGCGGCTCCGTCGCTGTCGGGGGTCTGCTCCTTTTCATCAATCAGCTCAAAAACTCTTGCCGCCGAGGCAAGCGCATTCTGAAGCTCGGTAACAACACCGGATATCTCATTGAACGGCTTTGTGTACTGCGTCGCGTAGCTGAGGAAGCAGCTCAACTGTCCGACCGTAAGTCTGCCTGAAATTGCCGAGACTGCGCCGAATGCGCCGACGCCCGCATAGACAAGCGCGTTTATCAATCGCGTTGACGGATTGACCATGGAGGAAAAGAACGTAGCCCTAAGGCTGTATCTTGTGAGCCTGTCATTTATATCATCAAATTTTTCCTCCGAAGCCTCTTCACGGCTAAATGCCTTAACAAGCTTCTGGTTGCCGACCATCTCGTTTATGTGCGTTGTTATCTCGCCGCGCGTTTCCGACTGTTTTTGGAACATTGAGTACGTCCTCTTCGCAATGAAAGAGGCAACAAAAAGCGAAAGCGGAGTGAGAAGAACAACGATAAGCGCAATTTTCACATTGACCGAGAACATAAAAATCAACGTACCGAGAATCGTTATAACGCCCGTGAAAAACTGTGTGAAGCCCATCAGCAGGCCGTCTGAAAGCTGGTCAATATCGGTTATGATCCGGCTGACAATATCGCCGTGCTCGTGAGAATCAATGTACGATATGTCAAGATTCTGAAGATGGCGGAAAGCCTGAACGCGCAGATCCTTAACCACCCTGTAAGTTATCTTGTTGTTAATAACATTCATTATCCATTGTGCAAGCGCGGTTATGCCGATAATTATAGCGGTTTTGATGAGAATTGCTATAATTCCCTCAATATCGACCTGACCCTTGCCGAGTGCGAGGTCAACCGCGTTGCCGAAAAGAATCGGTGCATATAGCTGAGTTGCAACAACGACAACCGCCAAAAGAAGCGAAAGAAGCACAAGAAATTTGTATTTTTCAATCAGTTTCAACAGGCGGCGGAATGTACTTTTATGCTTATTCATTTTACCGCCTCCTTACTCGAAAGCTGAGACAGGCAAATGTCTCTGTATTCGTTACAGTTTTCAAAAAGCTCGTTGTGCTTGCCGATTCCGCAGACCTTGCCGTCGTCAAGCACAATTATAATGTCCGCATTTTTGATAGTTGAGAAACGCTGGGAAACAATGAACACCGTCATATTGTCCGTGTCCGATTTTATGGCACGGCGCAGAGCCGCGTCCGTCGCAAAGTCGAGCGCCGACGAACTGTCGTCGAGAATCAGTATCTCCGGCTTCCGCACAAGCGCACGGGCAATCGTCAGACGCTGAATCTGACCGCCCGAAAGGTTCTTGCCGCCCTGAAGAATCTTGCTGTCAAGACCGTCCTTTTCATTGACGAAGTCGAGTGCCTGCGCTGTTTTCAGCGCCGCATTGATTTCCTCGTCGGTTGCGTCGGGCTTGCCCCATTTCATATTGTCCCTTACGCTGCCGCTGACAAGCGCCGCTTTTTGAGGAACAACTCCGACAAGCTTGCGAAGCTCGTCAACATTATAATTGCGAACGTCGGTTCCGTTGACCTTGAGCGAGCCGCCGCTGACATCGTAAAATCTCGGAATGAGGTTAATGAGCGTTGTCTTGCCTGAGCCCGTCGCGCCTATTATGCCAACTGTTGAGCCTCTCGGAACGCTGAGTGTGAGTGAGTCAAGCGACTTTTCCTTTGAACCCATATAGGTTGCACTCACATTATCGAACTCAACAGCCGTATCGTCCTCGGTTTTTATTCCGTTTCCGTCATTGATTGACGGTTTTATTTTGAATACATCATAAATTCTGTTGCCGCACGCAACTGCTTTTGTGAGATTGATTATAAGATTTGAAAGCTTGATGAGCTCAACCAGCACCTGCGACATATAGTTAATGAGCGAAATAACCTCGCCCTGGGTCAGTCTGCCCGTATCGACGCGCAGACCGCCGACGTAAATAATGAGCACGATTGAAAGATTGACAATTACATAGGTTATCGGATTGAGATACGCCGATATTTTACCGCCGTAAAGCTGCATTTCCTTCAATTCTTCCGAGCACTTGTCAAAGTCCTCAATTTCCTTTTGTTCATGGTTGAAAGCACGGATTACTCGCACGCCCGATAGGTTTTCTCTCGTCATTCTCATTACGGAATCGAGCCTGTTCTGAACCTTTTTGTAAATCGGTACGGAGTAGAACATGATACCGAAAACGACAACCGCAAGCAGAGGAATCGAAACAGCGAAAATAATCGCCGTTTTCGCGTCAACCGTGAACGCCATAACGACCGCACCGATGACGATGAACGGTGAGCGCAGGAAAAGTCGCAGGAAAAGGTTTACCGCAGTCTGCAACTGATTGATGTCCGCTGTCAAACGGGTGATAAGTGTGGACGTTCCGATTTTATCGATTTCGGAATACGACAGCGTGTTGATGTGACGGTAAAGGTCGCTTCTCAGCTCCTTGCCGAAACCGACAGATGCCTTGGCAGAAAAATATTGAGCCGTCAGCGCGCTGATAAAACCGACTATCGCCAGTCCGACAAGAACCATTCCCATTTTGAAAATATAAGGCTTGTCCGAATTTTTGATTCCGTTATCAATTATCGCCGCCATAACAAGCGGAACAAAAAGCTCGAAGCTTGCCTCAAGCATTTTGAACAGCGGTGCAAGGATACTTTCCTTTATATAGTTCCGCAAATACTTTATAAGCTCTTTCATATTGCCTCCTGTACAGATTCTGTGTTCCGTCTCCAATGGAACAAAAATTGCTGAGCTATTCCCTCGACTCCGTCGGCACATTCGGGAAGTCCGTCCGGATAGAGCTCCGACATTATCCTCTTCACCCATACGTCAACGGGGAACGCCTCCACGCGTCCGCAGCCGTAGAGCAGAGTACATTCGGCAACCTTCGCGCCGACGCCCTTGATTTTCATCAGCTCCGCACGGCAGGAATCCATATCCTCCGCGGTGAGCATATCAAGATTAACCTCTCCTGCGGCAACCTTTTGCGCCGCGTCGATTATGTACTTTGCGCGGAAACCGGCTCTCAGCGGTGCAAGCTCCTCCACCGTACAGCAGGCAAGCCGCTGTGCCGACGGGAATGAAAAATCACCGCCGTCCAGATCATCGCCGAATGTCGCGCACAGCCTTTCTATTATTCCCTTTATTCTCGGAATGTTGTTGTTCTGTGAAATTATAAATGAGCACAGCGCTTCCCATGTATCCTGCCGCAGGATTCTTATGCCGCCGTATTCGGTGATTGCCCTATTCAGCCATTTATCCTTTTTCAGCCGCCGGCATATTGCGCCGTAATCGCGCTCAAGGTCAAGATACTCTGTCCAAAACCGTGTGTCGGTATCGCCGCGCACGGTTATTGTGTTCCCCTGCTGAAAAACATCAACGCTTCGGTCCTTGACTGTGGCGTGCCACGAGCCGTCCGTATTTTGACTCCAGCGAAATGCCTGTCCGCAGTCAAAGGTCAGCGCAATATTCAGGTCATTCACGCCGTCAAAAACTATGCCGCCGCCGTCCGTGTATGTCCTCATAAACGCAAAACTCCTTTCAATGGGAATATAGAACCTCAGATATCAAATTGAAAATTTCAGACGTGTGTAAATCAAAGATAGAATTACTGCCCGTGAACCGTATCCAAGGTCTGACCTCTTCAATTCGATATCTGTCATAGACGGAAAAATATGCATTTTGTAACCTTTTGTTACAGAATCCTTGTCAAGTCTTTTTTGAACTCCGTTTTGCACAAACTTTTGAGAAAATTTCAGCTAAATTTTCCGGTTTTTATAACAAAAAAATACTTGACAAGCAAACGCCCTGATTGTTAAAAAAATAACCAACTTTGCTTTTTCCACGGGTAAATCTGTGGAAAACTGCGTAGAATCAACGATTTTTAATTAAGTTATCCACACTTTCCACATAGTTTTCCACAGCTTTGGGCTAAAATTCCGAATTTTCCACACTTCAACCGAAATCGTGGAAAATGTTACAAAGTGTCGTTCGGCGTCGATTTTTATGCATTTTATTCTGCATAAAAAAGGTGTGAAATGACAACACTAAAGTAGCCGCTGATTATTGTTAAATCAAAAAACAAGTGAAAGCAGGGATATTTTGATTAAGGGAGTAAACCACCAGGTCGTTGAGGTAACCAAACCGACCTGTGAATATTTTGAAAGAGTAATTTTTTTCGTAAAGCCTGAGTTCTCTCAGGTCAGCGAGGGCACTCTGCGCGAAAGAGCCGGCGAAATCGCCGGTGAAGCAGGTGCTCCGCCGCCGACCAAGCTCAGGAAAAGCCGAATCATAATGATATCAAAGCTCATTTCCTCGGCAGTTATAGGCGCCGCATCCGCCCTGCTGATCAGTCGTCTGTTTTTTTTGTGACGATTTGCAGAAATCCGACATACAGCACCTGTCGCAGGCAGGTCTGCGCGCAATGCAGACCGCGCGTCCGTGAAGAACACAGCGATGGCAGAAATCGTTGCTCTCCTGCGGCGGTAAAAGCTCACGCAGAGCCATCTCCACCTTGTATGGATCCTTTGTGTCCGCTAAGCCGAGCAGATTGCTGATGCGAATCAGGTGAGTGTCCGCGACAACGGCAGGCTTGCCGTAAATGTCGCCGCAGATCAGGTTAGCCGTTTTTCTGCCGACTCCGGGCAGCGAGGTCAAATCCTCAATATTGTCCGGTACCTTGCAGCCGAAATCCGATATGATTTTCTGAGCCATAGCGACAATATCCTTCGACTTTGTGCGGTAAAAGCCGCAGGAACGGATAAGCTCTTCCACGTCGGCAACATCGGCTTTCGCAAAGGCTTCGACATCGGGATATTTTTCAAACAGCGCCGGGGTAACGAGATTTACCCTGGCGTCGGTGCATTGGGCGGAAAGCCGCGTTGCAACAAGGAGCTGAAATTCGTCGGTATACTCCAAGGAGCACAGAGCGTCGGGATATTCCTTTTTCAGTGCCTCAACAGCGAGCAGCGCTCTTTGCTTTTTCGTCATACAATCACCGCCGTAAAAAGATAATATATTATACTATATTTACTCCGTAAAATAAAGCTTTTTTACAACAAAAAGCAGACAACTGCAATGCAATTATCTGCTTTGTATGTTCATTTGTCTCAGAATTTGGAAACAAGATCCTTGAGATACGCCTTGAAGTCCTCACCGATCTCCTCGTGATTGAGCGCAACCTCGCAGTTTGCCTGCATGATTCCGAGCTTGTTGCCCATATCGTATCTTATGCCGTCAAAGTCAAGTGCAAGAAGATTGTTTTCCTTGCCCAAACGGGTAAGAGTGTCTGTGAAATAAAGCTCTTCTCCCTCAGGAGTTCTTGCAAGATCCTCTGCAAGATAATCGAATACCTGCGGCGGAGCAACAACTCTGCCGAGGATTGAATAGCAGGACATAATCTGCTCTTCCGTCGGCTTTTCGATAATGTTGTGAACATCCATAACCTTGGGATTGTCCTCGTGATGCGTAACGTCGAGCGAGCAATACTTTGGAACGTCCTTTCTCGGAACCTCCTTGACGCCTACAACACCCTTGCCTGTTGCCTCATAGATATCGCAAAGCTGCTTTGTTACGGGATACTCGTTGTTGATTATAACGTCGTCGCCGTAAAGAATTGCGAAAGGCTCGTTGCCGACAAAGCTCTTGGCACACATAATAGCATGGCCGAGACCCTTTGTCTCCTTCTGACGAAGGAAATAAACGTTTGCAATGTTGGAGCAATGAAGAACGTCCTCATAAAGCTTCTGCTTCTTGGGGTTCTTTGCAAGCTTGTCCTCCAGCTCGTAGCTGTGGTCGAAGTGATCCTCGATAACGCCCTTGCCTCTGTTTGTGATGATAAGAATATCCTCGATGCCCGCAGCAGCCGCTTCTTCAACGATGTACTGGATCGCCGGCTTGTCAACGATGTTGAGCATCTCTTTCGGCACAGCCTTGGAAGCAGGAAGAACTCTCGTTCCGAGACCTGCGGCGGGAATTATAGCTTTTTTGATTTTCATAACAATCCTCCTGAGATCAGAAATTTATTTTATATGCAATATTCAACAGCAGGCTCGGCAGATAATTGTCAATAAAAATCGCAATTATCGGCATCATAACAGAAACTCCGCCGTTTCGCATAATTGTATACTTTACTATGGCAATGCCTTCGGTTGCGTCATGCGCGAGGCTGATTACACGGAGCATTCTCTTCTTCAGAAGATAGTTTGCCACCAACGCGGCAGCCGCTCCGGGAATGATTCTCTGTATCAGCACAAGCACAGCAAGCGCCGGCAAAACTGACTTAAACAAGGATACTTCCTTTTTGCCGAGATCCTCGTATTTAATCAAATCCTCTTCCGAAAGCTTATCCTTGCCCTTTGTCATATCCAGCCTTTCCTGCTGAATGTCCATCATCTGATTGTAAGCGTCTATCACCTTCATTGACGGCGAATAGGTCACAAGCGACAGGGCGATTGATATTGCAAGGAACAGCGCCCCCGCCTTATACAGCTTGCGGTAAAAGAACCAGTACGGAGTGAACAGAAAAGCCGCCCAGTTCCAGGAGAGCTTTCTTCCGCTCTTTTTCTGCTTCATAAATTTTGAAATATACCTCGGTGCGGCGTTCTGAAGGTAATCCGCCGCTTCGCCGACCTTGGCACCGCCGCCTATATCGTCCTTGGGATCGTAGAGGACTCCGCGCATAAAAACGGATTCCATATCCTCAGGCGTTTCCCGAATGAACGGTGAAGTCTGTGGCTGTTCCTCCTGCACTGGTTGAGCAGCCATCGGTTCCTCTTCCTTTTTTTCGTCCTCAGGACAGGTCCAGGTGAAATCGGGCGAGTGGAGATATTCATTTACGCAATGATGATTCTTTTCATAACAGCTTCGGTGCTGCGGAGTTCCGCACACGGGGCAGACAACGATATCGTCGCCGTCCTCAAACGGTTCGCGGCATCCGTCGCAGATTTTTCCGGTAAAATTCATTGTTACTCTCCGAGTTCAATAATTGATTGTTATTATTATATCACAACAGTCAAGTATATTGTAGCATTTTTTTGAATTTTTTTGGAAATAATCTTTAATTCTTCCTTTACATAAGGCTGTTTTTACTGTATAATTATTGAGTAAAATTATGCGCTATAATAATGTGAGGTAATCAGATGGTACAATTTGAAGAATTAAGACTGCACCTGCTTGAATATGCGGATAAGCTCAAGGAGCTCGGCGAAGCTCTCGGTCTCGACAATATGAAAAAGGAAGTTGCCGAGCTTGAGGCAAAGACCGCGGAAAACGGCTTTTGGGATGACATCGGCGGCACTCAGGCGGTTTTGCAGAAAATTGCATCTCTCAAAAACAAGATTCAGAAATACGAAAACCTCAAGTCAACATACGAAGATGATCTGACAATGATCGAGCTTTCCGACGAGGAAGAGGATCTTGATATGCTTGAGGAATGTCAGCACAGCGTTGACGCTTTCATAAAGGAGCTGGACGCTCAGACGCTCAGCACACTTCTCTCCGGCGAATATGACAGCAAGAATGCGATTCTCACTTTCCACGCCGGCGCAGGCGGAACAGAGGCTCAGGACTGGAACCAGATGCTCGTCAGAATGTATACCCGTTGGGGAGAGCAGCACGGCTTTAAGGTCAGTATGCTCGACTTCCTTGACGGAGACGAAGCGGGACTCAAGAGCGCCGTTCTCTGCATTGAGGGTGAAAACGCTTACGGCTATATGAAGAGCGAGGCAGGCGTTCACAGACTTGTCCGTGTTTCTCCGTTCGATTCTTCGGGACGCCGTCACACGTCGTTCGCCTCCCTTGAGGTTATGCCCGAAATCGACGACACAATCGAGGTTGAAATTAACCCCGAAGATATCCGAATGGAGGTTTACAGAGCCTCCGGCGCAGGCGGACAGAAGGTCAACAAGACTTCCTCCGCGGTACGTCTTATCCACATTCCGACCAACATCGTCGTTTCCTGCCAAGTTGAAAGAAGCCAGCATCAGAACCGCGAGGTCGCAATGAGAATGCTTAAGTCAAAGCTCCTCGAAATCAAAGAGAGAGAGCACCTTGATAAAATTGAAGACATCAAAGGCGAGCAGAAAGAAATCGGCTGGGGAAGCCAGATTCGTTCATACGTCTTTATGCCGTACACACTCGTCAAGGATCACAGAACCGGCTATGAGGTCGGCAATATCAACGCCGTTATGGACGGCGAGCTTGACGGATTTATCAACGCCTATCTCAAGCAGGCGTCACTCGAAAACAAGCAGTAAGGTATGTTGTTATGAATATCATTGACATTTCCAGACCTCTCCTGACCACAATCGAATATCCGGGCGATCCCGAAACGAGACTTGACACCGTCTGCTCAATCAAAAACGGTGACGCGTGCAACCTTTCGGCGGTTTACGCCTGTGTGCATACGGCAACTCATGCCGACGCGCCGTGTCATTTCCTTGACGGCGGAGAAACGATTGAGGACGCCGACCTCAACAAATATATAGGTCAATGCACGGTCATTGAGGTTCCGCCGGGAATCATAACCGGTGAATATGTCAACCGATATTTTCCGAAAAGATGCTCCCGTCTGCTTATAAAGGGTGATTCACAGTCGTTCTTCATGGAGAGCGCGGCTTACGAAGCGGTTGACACAGGCATCTGCCTTATCGGCACGGACGCCGATTCAATCGGCAAATCGGATAATCAGATCAAGCCGCACAAGGCATTCCTCCAGAACGGAGTTGCAATACTTGAAAATCTCGATCTTTCAAATGTCGAACCCGGTGATTACTACCTTATCGCTCCACCTGTAAAAATGGGCGCGATTGACGGTGCTCCGGTTCGTGCGCTGCTGATAGACGACTATATACTCTGGAACAAAATATAATCGGGAGGACGGAAATGACGGATTTCATAAAACAAGCGGCTCACGTTAAGCCTGACGCAAATCAGCTCAGACTTCTGACCGAGACCCCATTTTATGCTTTTATTCATTTCAGCCCCAACACATACACAGACCTTGAATGGGGAACCGGCGAGGAGGATCCCTCGATTTTCAACCCCGTCAATCTTGACTGCGACGGCTGGTGCAAAGCCATAAAATCCGCAGGAATGAAAGGCGTTGTCATCACGGCAAAGCACCACGACGGATTTTGCCTTTGGCAGACGAAATACACCACTCACAGCATGAAAAGCAGTCCGTACAAAGACGGAAAAGGTGATATTGTAAAGGAGCTTTCCGATGCCTGCCGCCGCCACGGACTCAAATTCGGTTTTTACCTCTCCCCATGGGACAGGAACTGCCGGCTTTACGGAACGCCCGAATATAACGACTATTACAGAGGTCAGCTCACCGAGCTGCTCACAGGCTACGGCGAGATATTCCACGTTTGGTTTGACGGCGCCTGCGGAGAGGGTCCGAACGGCAAAAAACAGGTCTACGACTTTGACAGCTATTTTGAGCTTATACATAAATATCAGCCGAACGCAACAATATTCAGCGACAGAGGACCTATACGCTGGTGCGGAAACGAAAGCGGAGATGCGCGCTATGCCGAATGGGCTGTCGTTCCGTCCGAGCTTTGCCCATACAGCAGGATTCAGACAGGAGCAGGTCCGTTCAACGGCGATTTATCTTATATGTATAACACAAACAAGGAGATCGGCTCATTAAGCAATATAATGTATTCAAAGGGTCTCGTTTTTGCACCGTCCGAGGTTGATATGTCAATTCGCCCCGGCTGGTTTTACCACGAAAACGAAGCTCCCCATTCGCTTGACCGTCTCTTTGAAACATATCTGCGTTCTGTCGGCGGCAACACAACATTCATTCTCAACATTCCGCCGAGACCCGACGGAACATTCGATCCGCAGGACGTTGAACGCCTGCGCGAGCTCGGAGAAAAAATAGACAAAAGCTTTGCTGTCGATCTTGCAAAAGATTGCGATATCGAAATATCACCGTTCAACGGCAGCGAAACGCAATGCATTGCCGAAATTGATTTCAAAAAGAAAGCTGAAATCAAATATCTTGATTTCAGCGAGAACATTGCCGAGGGTCAGCGCATAGAAAGCTTTATCATACAGCGCCGCGATGACAACGGCAGATGGTTTGACTGCTTTGAGGGAACAACAGTCGGAGCAAGACGCATTGTCAGCCTCGGTTCAATCACAACCGACGGGCTGAGAATCTTCGTTACCGCGTCGAGAGATACGCCCTACTTCGGCAAAATTTCAGTTTATTGATTTTCGTTACGGCAATAGCGCACAATTTGGATGTGCGAATTGCCTTATAAAAAAGATGAAGTGCAAACGGAGGGATTTGATTTTATGAAAAGGTTTTTTGACTTTATCATCAGCCTTTTTGCATTGATTATTCTTTCACCTTTGTTTATAATTATATCGCTGATAATCCTGTTTTCTGACGGAACTCCGATACTCTTTCGTCAGAAAAGAGTCGGCAAAGGGAACAAGCTCTTTGTGATTTACAAATTCCGCACGATGGAAAACGGAGTCGGTGATATTGCGAGCGGCGAGCTTGAAAACGCCCAAAAAAAGATTACACGATTCGGAAAAATTCTTCGTGCCACAAGCATTGACGAGCTTCCTCAGCTCTTCAACATTCTCAACGGCACAATGAGTCTCATCGGTCCGCGTCCGCTCATTCCGGCGGAAAAGGAAATCCGCGAGCTGCGAGAAAAATACAACGTATACAGCGTTCGCCCCGGCATAACCGGTTGGGCGCAGGTAAACGGACGCGACAACATCACAGCAGAAAACAAGGCTCTGCTTGACAAGGAGTATGTCGAAAAGCAAAGCCTGATGTTTGATATTAAAATTTTCTTCCTGACGATTCTCAAGGTTCTTCGCCGAGACGACGTCAGAGAAGGCAAGGAAGAAAGCGGAAATTAACCGCCGACTCAGTTCGCTTTGAGATATTCCTCAAGCGTAACGCCCTTTGCCTTGATATCCTTAGCGGTATCAACACCGACAAAGCGGTAATGCCACGGCTCATAGATAACCTTTGTGATTGATCTTGATTTTTCGTCCTTGGGATATCTGAGAATGAAGCCGTAATCGGCAGCATTTTCGCTCAGCCATGCAAACTCTTCGGTATCCTCGAAGCTCTCGGAAAGTGAGCAGATATCCATTGCCAAGCCGGCATTGTGTTCGCTTCCGCCCGGAATCATTATTTCCGTCGCGGCCTCAACCGTCGCTTTGGTTCTGTCGAGTCCCCTATTATCCATTATTTCGCTGATAAAGTTTTCAAAATTTCTTGTTTGAAGGTCGTAAGAACGATAGCCCGACACCGGGTTCAGCGTGATACCGTCCTCAAGCGCAGCGTCATACATCGCCTGATAAAAAGGCGCAACACGGTAATCAAGATATACTCCCGAACCCTCAACAGCCTCGGCAAGAGTCGGCTCATAGCCCTCAGGCAAGACGTTTTCACTGTTGAGAAGCACCTTGGAGAGCGGAGTGTCGGCATTTATATTGATAGTCTTCGGTGTGAATCCCGCATAAGCGTATTCATAATCCTTATTCACCTTTTGCGGTGCCGTTGTCGGTTGAGCCGCCGTTGTGTTTTGGGTCTCCGTTTTGGACATTTCTTCGGAATTGTTCGTTGTGTTCACCCCCGAAACTGTGGTAATCTCAGACTGTGCGTTTACTGCTTTTCCGGTCTTTTTGAAGTCGTTGTGAACATTTATTGCAGCGCCGACCGTTGCAATGGCAACGATAAGAATTATCGACTGCAACGCAATTATTCTGATTACGCGAGGCGTGATTTTTTTATTCATATTCAATCATGTTCCTTTGTTTTATTTCACAGCTTTGTCTGTTATTATTATTCTATTCGTTTATTGAGTCATTGTCAACAAGGCTTTATAAAATATTTATTTAATAATGAAAGGAAAGATACCCATGAAGGCATCAGAAAGCGTCGGAAAGTATGATTCCGAGGTTCGTCTTTACACGAACTATGCTATCAAAAACATCAAAAAGGTCTGCAAGGACTACGGTCCCCGCCCTGTCGGCAGCGAAGCGGAGAAGAACGCACAGCTCCACATGAAGGCTGAGCTTGAGTCCTCCTGCGATAGCGTAACAAGAGAAGAATACAAATGCTCGGACAAAGCATTTATGGCTTGGGTTCCCCTCGGAGCCGTGCTCATTCTCTTCTCAATCGTAATGTTCACGCTCGGAATCCCCGTTGCGTCACTTGCGGCTTCACTCGTTACACTCTTCATCATTCTTGCAGAGTTCATTTTCTACAAACCCGTGCTTGACATTTTCTTCCCGAAAAAAACTTCGGGCAACGTCATCGGCGTCCGCAAGGCTTCGGGCGAAACAAAGAAGCGCATCATTATTGCAGGCCACACCGACTCCGCTTTTGAGTGGACATACACCTACCACGGCGGTCACAACGTTGTTCTCACAATCATTCTCACAGCCGTCATTGCCATTCTCATCGGCATCGGCGGAAGCATCTATGCCCTTGTTGCCGGCGAAAACGGTCTTGTTTGGTCGGGCGACAACCTTGCAATGAAGATTATTGCCGTTGTAACTTATGTAACCGTCCCCGTTATCGTCGCGGCAATCGGTTTCACAAACTACAACCGCCCCGTCATCGGTGCAAACGACGACCTTTCCGGCTGCTTCCTTTCGGCAGCAGTAATGAAGTTCCTTGACGCTAACGACATTCGCTTTGAGAACACAGAGGTTGTTTCTGCAATGGTCGGCGGCGAAGAGGCAGGTCTTCGCGGAACAAAAGCATTTATGAAAGCCCACGCTGAGGAATACAAGAACGAAAAAGACGTTCAGACAATTTTTGTTGCATTTGACACGATCCGCGAAAGTGAGTTTATGTCCATTTACGACAAGGATATGACAGGCGTTGTCAAAAACGACGAGCGCGTTGCAAAGCTTCTCCAGACAGCGGCAAAGAATGTCGGTTATGACGTTCCGATCAAGGCTATTGAGCTCGGCTCAACAGATGCCGCAGCCGCTTCACAGGCAGGCATCCCTGCTTCCGCATTCACCGCAATGGATCCCGCTCCGGCAAGATACTATCACACACGTCTTGACACCGAGGAAAACCTTGATCCCAAGACTCTTGAGATCGGTCTCAAGGTTGCTCTTGAAACCGTATTTACCTTTGATGAACAAGGCATCTGAATTGTGTAATTACTTTTCCCAAATATTTTCCTTAAAACTATTGGATTTTTTAAACATTTGTGATATAATTAAGTAATGAATTTTATTATTGCTCAAAAGGAGTTGGCATTGTGAAGAAAAATATTGTAAGATTTTCATCTCTCCTGATCGCAGTATTGATGATATTGTCCTTGTGTGCCTGCGGTGAAGAAGAAGAAACATACGATTACAAGTCACCCGTTCCCACCACCACAGAGGAGATTCTCAACAGATTCAATTCTGCAATGGCGGACGCAAAGAAAGGCAACCCCGGCATCAGCTACAGCATTAAGCAGAAAGCAAGCATGAGCGGCGAGCAGAAGGACAAGTGTGAAAATGAGTACGTCAAGGCTGCTTTCAAGACCGTTTCAAGCGCTATAACCAAGGAGAGCTTCTCCAAGGAAACCCAGTACGGCGAAAGCACAAAGGATATCTTCCCGATTGTCGGTTCCGATGCCGCAACTTCACTTACAATGTCGGATATTCGCTCCGCATACGTCACCGAGAACAAGGATGACGGAACCGGCGCAACCTACATAATCGTCATCAAAATCTATCCCGAAAAGAACCCGAACCAAAACGACAGCATCTACGGTAAGATTTACAACATCATGGACGACAAAGAAATCCTTTCGCATTTCGACGTTGTCAACAGCGTTGTAACAGTCGATTCATACTCCACCGAATACAGAATCGGCACAATCAGAGCCGTCCTCAAGAAGGACTCCGATCAGATCACAGAGCTTCAGCTCTCCAGAAATGTTATCGTTTCCACATCTCTCACAGGCGTCGGCACACTTTCCGATCTCGGTACTGTTCCGTTTGAGTTCACTTATGAATCAACCGAAAACTATTCGATTGACTGGTTTAATCCCGCAACAAAGGATGCAAAATAAATTATAAACTTTCAGGTCTGCACGTTTTGTGCAGACCTGATTTCTTTTGCAAAATATACTTTTGAAAGTTCATTCTGTTAAACAAAAAAGCTCTCAGATCATCTCTGAGAGCTTCATTTATTGAATCAAACTTACTTGAGTTCGATCTCTGCGCCAACTTCTTCGAGCTTAGCCTTGATTTCCTCAGCCTCGTCCTTAGAAGCGCCTTCCTTAACAGCCTTCGGTGCGCCGTCAACAAGAGCCTTTGCCTCAGCAAGTCCAAGACCTGTGATGTCCTTAACTGCCTTAACAACCTTAATCTTCTGTGCGCCTGCGCTCTTGAGGATAACGTCAAACTCTGTCTTCTCCTCAACTGCCGGGCCTGCTGCTGCCGGACCTGCTACAACTGCTGCTGCAGCCGATACGCCGAACTCATCCTCTACTGCGTGTACGAGCTCTGAAAGCTCAAGAACTGAAAGAGTCTTCAACTCTTCAACGATAGCATTAATTTTCTCTGATGCCATGGTAATTTACCTCCATAATGATTTTTGTAATTTTTTAAATTTAGTTTCGCTGACAATTAAGCCTCAGCGGGAGCCTCTGCCTTATCGGCGATAGCCTGAACAGCACGAGCAAAGCCTGCGATAGGTGCGCTGAATACATTTGCAACCATAGAGAGCAATGTTTCTCTCGACGGAAGATTTGCAAGATCCTTGAGCTTCTCCATCGTCATTACCTCACCGTCGAGGTAACCTGCTTTAAGAGTAAAATTCTCGTGATCCTCAGCGTACTTGTTGAGGATACGCGCTGCGGCTACATAGTCGTCCTTGGAAGTTGCGAGAGCTGTTGTTCCGTCAAGAACCTCGCTCATGCTTTCGAGAGACGTACCGTTGATTGCGAGCTTGAGGAGAGTATTCTTAACAACTGTGTACTCAACTCCTGCTTCACGGAGCTCCTTACGAAGAGCTGTATCATCGGCAACGGAAATTCCCTTGTAATCTACGATTACGCCGGCGCATGAATTGCTGATTCTGTCTGCAACGGAAGCAACTATCTGCTTCTTCTGTTCCAATACGCTTGCACTTGGCATTTTTTTCACCTCTTATGCATGAAATAAGGTGCGTTATAAACGAAAATAATCCCTGTCCACTCACCGTGAACAGGGATCTGACATACAAATATTGACCGAAGATTCGGTTATCGTATGCTCCCATTCTCGGCAGGCGGTTGTTAAACCATTACGCTAAAGCACCTGCTGTCTTTGAAAAAGAACAGCTTAGTTATATTAACACACTTATGCCGATATGTCAATACTTTTTTTATTTTTTTTGCGGAATATTCTTTATAAAGCTTCTCAGGATATTCCGGATCCTTGAAGCTCCAATGTGATGCCGCGTAACGAACGGCATCCTTGAGCGGTGCCGACTTGATTTTTTCGTATTCCTGTGCATATTCCCACTCGTCAGCATCAACAACCGTGAACGTCGGTTTAAGCTCATCGCCGAATATGAACGGGTCGATCTGTCCCCATTTGCTTTCCGCGGCAAAGCGTTCGCGCGGCAGGTACGGAACCGAAATCTCGGCGCTGACGGTTCTCTCCTGTGCGATTTTATCCGCACGGAAAGCGTATCCGTCAAAATTGTACACCGACTGCATAAACACAAACGCGCACACAGCGGCAAAAAGAATCGGTGAAGCAATCCTAATCGACTTTTTCAATCTGACTGTCGTTATCTCCCTGCCGAATAAGGTCGCAAGATACGCGGCGTAGAACAGGAATATTGCAAACACCGTGAAAAACGTTCTGTCTCCCCTGTGGTTCACTATGAGTATCGGACCGACCGCGCTTCCGAGAAGCACAACGGTCATAAGCGTTGCCCATATCAGATTCTTATTCTTTGTCACAATCGCGACAATTATTATTGCCGCAAGATATGCGATTTCCAGCGGTATGTAAACCGACGAATACCTGTACGCAAAGCTCGCGAAGCAAATCGGAAATATGCAGGAAATCGGGAACACAACCAGTATTGCCGCAATCAACAGCTTCAGCGCCTTTGCAATGCGGCTTCTAAAAAGCAGCGACAGCATCACAAATGAAATAACGGCATAAACCAAAACGAACTGATTGGCGATAAGCGCAAAAGCACGCACACCGGATATAACATTTCTGTAAAGCGCCGTCGGCTCCGTAACAAAGCTGCGATAGTCGCTCAGCTTTTCCGAGGTTCCCGTAAGCTTTGGAATCAGGTACATTGTCATCGCACCTGCGGCGGTGAAAACAAAATTCACAATCGACTGCGGCGTGATTTTTTTCTTGTCTATGTATTCACGCACGAGAATCAAAAAGGCAAGACAGCCGATAACAACGGTTGTATTCTCGCTGAAAAGGCAACTGCAAAATGCAGACAGCGCGAGCGGAACATAAAGCCAACGAGAACCGCCGAGACGCATTTGCTTTAGAATTATACAGGTCAAAAGCACAAAGAGCAGCGGAACCGCATAGTTGCAGAAAGCCGCAAGCATAAAATACACCTCGCGGACAATTCCGAGCGCTGGGAAAGCAATTATGACGGCAATCGGAAAAATGCAGGATTTTCTGCCGTCGAAGAAAAGGCGGTTGAGCAACGCTGTAAATGCAGTCATCATCAAAGAAGTGAAGAACAGGGACTCGACAAAATGATTGGAAAAATAAAAGCCGAGCACATTCCCCAAGAACCTGCCGTTTCCGTAGTAAAGCGATTCTCCGACCGCGTCAGCTATGCTGTTGCCGACATCGCGTGAAAAAATCATAACGTCATACTGCGGATACGCAAACAGGTACGAAACCGCAAATCCGACAAAAACCGTCAGATACAAAAGCGCTTGCAAGATTGCGGAACTTTTCTTTTTCTCCATTCTCTCACCGTTCCTTTCCGTGCGTAATAATTTATACGGTCAAGCAACTGCCGATTAAATCAGCGGTTACCTAACAAAAAAGGTCAGACAAAAGCCTGACCCTTTTTATTCTGATGTTTATTATTCAGCAATAACTGCCTTTGCAGGGTTGATACGTACGCCGGGGCCCATTGTTGTAGCAACAACGCAGCTTCTGATGTACTGACCCTTTGATGCAGCCGGCTTAGCCTTGTTGATAGCGTCAAGGAGAGTCTTGTAGTTCTCCTGGAGCTTCTCAGCACCGAAAGAAACCTTGCCGATCGGGCAGTGAATGATGTTTGTCTTGTCAAGACGGTACTCGATCTTACCTGCCTTAGCCTCTTCAACAGCCTTAGCAACGTCGGGTGTAACCGTACCTGCCTTCGGAGAAGGCATAAGGCCACGGGGGCCGAGAACCTTACCGAGACGGCCAACAAGACCCATCATGTTGGGAGCTGCGATAGCGACATCGAAATCAAGGAAGCCTTCGCCCTGGATCTTAGCAACAAGATCCTCAGCGCCGACGATCTCAGCACCTGCCGCTGCAGCAGCGTCAGCAGCATCGCCCTTTGCGAAAACTGCAACTCTGACTTTCTTACCTGTTCCGTTCGGAAGAACAACAGCGCCGCGAACCTGCTGGTCAGCGTGACGTGAGTCAACACCCAAACGAACGTGAACTTCAACTGTTTCATCAAACTTTGCAGAAGATGTCTTGACAGCAAGGCCAAGAGCCTCTGCAGGATCATAGAGCGTAGCTCTATCAACGAGCTTTGCGCTCTCAATATATTTCTTACCGTGTTTCATAAAGTTATTCCTCCCAAAATAGTGGTTAAATCGGATTTTACCTCCCACGCGGGAGCATTAGTCTACAACAGTAACGCCCATGCTGCGTGCAGTACCTGCGATCATTGACATTGCTGTCTCGATCGTTGCTGCATTCAAGTCAGGCATCTTCTGTTCAGCGATTTTTCTAACCTGCTCACTTGTGATTGTGGCAACCTTTGTCTTGTTCGGCACACCTGAACCGCTCTCAATTCCGCAAGCCTTCTTAATGAGAACTGCTGCGGGCGGTGTCTTTGTAACGAAAGTAAAAGTACGGTCTGCATAAACCGTGATGACAACAGGGATTATAAGACCTGCGTCGTTCTTTGTACGCTCGTTGAACTCTTTTGTGAATGCCATAATGTTGACGCCGTGCTGTCCGAGTGCCGGACCAACAGGCGGTGCCGGTGTTGCTTTGCCGGCAGGGATCTGAAGCTTAATAAAGCCTACTACCTTCTGAGCCATTTCTTGCACCTCCAAAATAATGTGGTCGTCGGAACAATTTGAAAATTTTTGCTCCTCCCACAACGGAACCGAAGTTCCATGCCCCAACGGGACATATAAACCAAGCCTTGCGGCTTAATTATCGTTTTTCATCAGTCGGTCACGGGTTCAACCTGATCCAGCTCAAGCTCGACCAGAGTCTCCTTACCGAACAATGCGGAAACTGTGACCTTGACCTTGTTGTTATCAAGATCAATTTCTTCAACCTTACCTGTGAAACCTTCAAAGATTTCATCTGTGATGTTGACAATATCGCCAACCTCATACTTGACTTCAACGACCTTCTTCTCAACGCCGAGTCTGTAAACCTCTTCCTCCGTCAGAGGAATGGGCTTGCCCTCAGGACCGACAAAACCGGTCGCACCGCGTGTGTTGCGGATAACAAGCCATGCCTCGTCGCTGATTTTCGGCATATCGTTTTCATCAAGGAAAGTTGCAATTTTAACCATAACATAACCGGGGAAGAGCTTGCGCTCAACCTCGCGCGTCTTGCCGTCCTCGCGAACCTCGACAACGGTTTCCGTAGGAATCTTGACCTCAAAGATCTCATCCTGCATCTTACGGTTTTCGGCAGCTTTCAAAACGTTTGTGGCTACTTTGTTTTCGTAGCCTGAGTAGGTATGAACAACATACCATCTGGCATCATTTGACATTGCCGTTCCTCCGTCTCGCTGAAATTATTGAGCCGCCGTAGTGTTATCAACTATCTGTATTCCGGAAGTTGTTGTTTCCGAAGCGGTTGTTGTCTCAGCTACTGTGGTCGTTGTGCGGTTTTCTGCGGCAGAACGAAGACCGTCTATGCCTTTTGTAAGACCGAGGTCAACAAGGAAAACGATAACACCGACGATAGCGATACAAACAATCGTTACGGCTGTTCCCTTGAGGACTTCTTTTGCGTCAGGCCATGTGATCTTTTTAAGATCGCCCTTGCTGTTCTTGAAGAAGCTCTTTATAGCCTTGCCCATGCGAACGAATACATTGGGCTTGTTGCTCGACTTCTTGGAAGTCTTGTCCTTTTCGGCCTTTGCGATCTTCTTAGCAGCTTCGGAACTCTCTTTCTTTGCCATAACAGTATTCCTCCCAGCTTACTTTGTCTCTTTGTGGAGAGTATGCTTCTTGCAGAATCTGCAGTACTTGTTCATCTCCAACCTGTCGGGTGTGTTCTTCTTGTTTTTCATTGTGTCGTAATTGCGCTGCTTACATTCTGTGCAAGCGAGTGTAACCTTAACTCTCATATCGGCACCTCCATTTAACCGGTTTGACCGGGATTTTAAGCCTCCCTCGTACGGGAATTTACACCCTGTAAATTCCTAAAAGAGGGCACAAAAAAAGAACCCTCCTTAAAGAGGTATAGTTATTCTACCACAGCAATACAACAATGTCAAGCATAATTTCAAAATAAAAAATCAAATCTGCCGCCTGCAAAATCACCATTTAATAAGCAGGCAGCCGCTTTTTACGCCCACCGTCGCCGATGAGGCGCTGAACTTGTTGCTCACGCCGAGCGGAAAGAACGGCGAAAGAGTAAGGCTGTCGGTTTCATAGACCGCACCCTTGATTGAAATGCCCTCGGCAATGCCGCCGTAGGCAAAAACCGAAAGTGTCTTTCCTTTTTCGGAGCGGAGCGTTATCGAAGAATTTTTAATCAGCGCAAAGGTCTCTTTTTCGCCGACAAGGAAGCCCTCCCCGCCGTGATCGACGATATATGCCAGCGACT
>SAMEA104315428__coassemble_804_pt1 | contig 44320 bp, 38 predicted proteins | sample SAMEA104315428__metabat2_low_PE_040 | metagenome-assembled genome bin SAMEA104315428 (sample SAMEA104315428) | gut metagenome | biome: Monkey gut; feature: monkey-associated habitat; material: faeces | place: China | collected 2013
AACTTTGACGGACCTCCTCGGTCTTTTCAATCATAATATGACTGCGTTTCTCCTTGATTGCTTTTTCAATCTGCGGCATTTTGGCGGCTCTTGTTCCCTCGCGCGGCGAATAGGGGAAAACGTGCACCTTTTCAAAGCCTATTTCCTGAGCAAAGCGGACGTTTTCGGCAAAATCCTCCTCGCTTTCGGTTGGAAAGCCTACCATTATATCGGTCGTTACGGTAGCATCGGGAAAGCTTGCGCGGAGCTTTCGGCAAAGCTCTCGGTATTCGGCGGCAGTATAGTGACGGTTCATTGCCTTAAGCGTGTTGTCGCAGCCGCTCTGAAGAGAAATGTGGAATTGAGGACAGAAATTATCAAGCTTTGCAAGGCGTTCTATCACTTCGTCTGTAATGTGGTCGGGTTCAAGGGAACCGAGACGGACACGCTTGAAGTTCATTCCTGCGGCAAGCTCCACGGCATCGCAAATGTTAAGCCCTATATCGCTTCCGTAAGCCGAAAGGTTTATTCCGACAAGCACAACCTCGGCAAAGCCGGCATCGCTGAGCCGCTGAAGCTCGCATTTCAGCTCGTCAATCGGCTTGGAGCGGACGCGGCCTCTGGAATAGGGGATTATGCAGTAGGAGCAGAAACGGTTGCAGCCGTCTTCTATCTTAACAACCGCTCTGGTGCGGTGCTCAAAACCGGAAATGTCGCCTCCGCTGAATTTGTCGCCTGTTTTGTGCTCCTCAATGTCGATTATGCGCTGACCGCAGCTAAAATAGCGGTTGATGAGGTCAAACAGTCTGAAATTGTTTTTGTTTCCGAGAACGATGTCCGCTTGTTCCAGATTTTCGGCGTCCTGCGGAAAAGCCTGAGGCATACAGCCAGTGAGAACAACAATGCTGTCGGGGTGGTTACGCTTGAACTTCCTGACTGCCTGACGTGTTTTTCGGTCGCTTTCAGCGGTTACGGTGCAGGAGTTGACAACATAAACATCCGCTTCGGCGTCGGGCATAACAAGCTCAAAGCCGTTTGCCGCCGCTTTTTCGGACATTGCCTGGGATTCGTACTGGTTTACCTTACAGCCCAGGGTATAGAATGCAATTTTCATATCATCAGCTCCGTTTGTTCAGTCTGAAATACAATTATATAGCATAATAACGTCGAGTGCAAGTTTTATTTGCCGCAGAAACGGCATATATTTGTGTTGTGTGACGATTATATATCGAAAGCCGCAGAGAGGGTGTTGTTTATGAAAAAAATATTTGTATTTCTGATAAGCGTAATAGTGATTTTTACATCGCTGAGTGTATTTTCTTTTGCCGAAAACGAGTCGATGATGCCGGTCGACGTGAAGGCAAAGTCGGCGGTGCTGATGGATCAGACAACCGGAAAGGTGCTGATGAAAATGAATGAGAATCAAAAGCTTTATCCTGCGTCCGTGACTAAAATTATGTCTATGCTCCTTGTTGCCGAGGCGATAGACAACAACACGATACGGCTGACGGATGAAGTGACTGCCAGCACGGAAGCGTCGAAAAAAGGCGGTTCGCAGATATGGCTCAAAGAGGGCGAAACTATGACGGTGGAGGAAATGCTGAAAGCCACGGCTGTTTACAGCGCGAACGACGCCTGTACGGCGCTCGGCGAGTACATTGCCGGAAGCGACGAGGGTTTTGTGATGATGATGAACGAACGGGCTCAGGAGCTCGGAATGAAAAACACTCATTTTGATAATTGCACGGGTCTTGACGACACCACGCAGACCCACCTGACGACCGCGTACGACATTGCGCTGATGTCAAGGGAGCTGATGAAGCATCAGTTCATTATGCAGTACACAAAGATATGGATGGATTCCCTGCGCGACGGCAAAACCGAGCTTGTCAACACAAACAAGCTTATTCGTTTCTACGAGGGTGCGACGGGTCTGAAAACCGGAACAACGTCGAAAGCGGGCTGCTGTATTTCGGCAACTGCCACCCGCGACGGAACAAGTCTTATCGCTGTGGTTATGGGTGCGGACAACAGTAAAGACCGATTTGAGGGAGCAAAGACAATGCTGAACTGGGGCTTTGCAAATTATGAAACAGTCACGCCGAAAATCGACAAATCGCTGATAACCGATGTGAATATAATAATGGGAGAAGAAAAGAAAATAACTCCGCAGATTTCGGGAGGCTCACAGTTCCTTATCCCGAAAGGCAAAGAAAAGGATCTGACTCAGGAGATAAATCTTGCTGCGGCTGTTGAGGCGCCTGTTGAATCCAATCAGACTCTCGGTACCGTGACTGTGAAGCTGAACGGCAACAAGCTCGGAGAATATCGGCTGACCGCACCGCATTATGTTGAGCGTTTGAGCTTCGGCACGGTGTTCAAACGGATGATATGTTCCGTGTGCAAGGAGAAAAAGCCCGTTACTGTGAACTGAATATGTACTTTTTATGCAATCTGCGTAAAAAATACTAAATAATACTTGAAAAAACAAGTTAAATAGGGTAAAATATATCCAAACAGAATCGGTAACCTTACAGAAATACGGGTTATCAGGGAAATCGGAGGCACACAGTTAATGTCTGTTAAGTTGAACACAAAATATGTTGCTCCGTTCCTTGGAAACGATGCTTTTGAGAGTATAAAGGCTGAGGTAGAAGCTGCACACGATGAGCTTCACAACGGAACGGGCAAGGGAAATGATTTTCTCGGTTGGTTGAATCTTCCGGAAAATTACGATAAGGAAGAATTTGCAAGAATCAAAGCTTCCGCAGAAAAAATCAGGAAGGATTCGGATGTGCTTGTTGTCATCGGAATCGGAGGCTCATATCTCGGCGCAAGAGCCGCTGTTGAGTTTATCAAATCACAGAATTACAATCTGCTCAGAAAAGGAGCTCCGGAAATTTATTTCGCAGGAAACACGATCAGCTCCGCATCAATCAACGAGCTTGTTGAAATTATCGGCGACAGAGATTTTTCCGTTAATGTAATTTCAAAGTCAGGCACAACCACAGAGCCGGCGGTTGCTTTCAGAATTTTCAGAGAGATGCTTGAAAGCAAATACGGCAAGGCAGAAGCGGCAAAACGCATTTACGCAACGACCGATAAGAGCAGGGGAACGCTCAAGGCTCTTGCCGACGAAGAGGGCTATGAAACCTTTGTCGTACCCGACGATGTCGGCGGACGCTATTCCGTGCTGACGGCGGTAGGCCTTTTGCCGATAGCGGTTGCCGGAATCAATGTTGATGAGATTATGCAGGGCGCCGCAGCGGCGATGAAAGAGCTCTGCGATAAGGATATCGAAAAGAACGATTGTTACAAATATGCCGCAGCAAGAAATCTCCTTTACAGAAGCGGCAAGAAAATTGAAATGATGGTCAGCTATGAGCCTGCATACACAATGATGAATGAGTGGTTCAAGCAGCTCTTCGGCGAGAGCGAGGGCAAGGACGGAAAAGGACTTTTCCCGGCATCGGCAATTTTCTCGACGGATCTTCATTCGATGGGTCAGTACATCCAGCAGGGTGAGAGACACCTCTTTGAGACCGTTGTTCATTTTGCAAAGTCAAAGTCAGAGGTCGAGATAAAGAACGAAGAGGGAAGCGCGGACGGACTCAATTTCCTCGCGGGAAAGACAGTTTCGTTTGTAAACCAGAAAGCGTTTGAGGGTACTCTTCTTGCACACACCGACGGCGATGTACCGAACATTGTTCTTGAAGCGGACGCGATGGACGAATTTAACCTCGGCTATCTCATCTATTTCCTTGAAAAGGCCTGCGCGATAAGCGGCTACATTCTCGGAATCAATCCGTTTGATCAACCCGGTGTTGAAAGCTACAAGAAGAATATGTTTGCTCTTCTCGGTAAGCCGGGCTATGAGGATCGCAAAGCCGAGCTTGAAGCAAGGCTCAATTAAGGCAACACCGCACAAATTGAGGTGCATGCCTTGCTTGAATATGTTTCCGTCATGCTGCACAAAAATTCCTTGAATTGCGACAGCAAGCCTACAAAATTTTTGTACACCCAGACGAAAAAATTTTACTGCGCAATCCGCGCACTTCAATTGTGCGGTATTGCCTTAAAATCGTATAATTTTCGTGTAAAACACGGATTTTAGAATAAAAAACAGGGAGGATATTTTATGGTATCTCTTATTTTAGGTAAAAAAGGTTCAGGAAAAACAAAGCGCCTTATCGAAAAGGTCAATGAGGCTATTGAACATTCAAACGGTAACGTTGTTTGCGTCGAAAAGCAGCCCAAGCTCACTTACGATGTAAACTATCGCGCCCGTCTTATTGATACAGACCATTATGGCGTAAGCGGTTATGATGCATTCTTCGGTTTCCTTTGCGGAATCTGTGCAGGTGACCACGACATCACAGATGTACTTATCGACGCAACTCTCAGAATCGGCACAAGAGATTACGGTGAGCTTTGCGAGTTCCTCAAGAAGGTTGACGAGCTGAGCAAGAATCACGTTGAGGAGAAGAGCTTTATCTTCACAATTTCCGCCGACGAGGCTGAGCTTCCGAAAGAGATCTTCGATTTCTGCAAGAAAATCTGACATTAAAATGATAAAGGGCTATCGGTTTTGATTAACCGATAGCTTTTTTCGGCTCTGCATAACAGATACGGGGAATGGCGGTATAGACCGCTTTTTCTGTTTATGTGTAAAATCTTGCAATATGTCGGCTCGGCTTTGTGTTGTTTTCACAAAAATTAAATTAAACATTTACAAAAACAAATAAATAATATATAATTGAACTATAATCCTAATTAAGTAAGGAGGCAAATACAGTGAAAAGAAAGATTTTGAGCCTTATACTGGCGGTGTGCGTGCTTTTGAGCGTTGCGCCGCTGACGGTTACCGCCGCCGACGACACGACCGATTCGGGCTACAAGATGGGTGACATCATCGAGTTCGGTTCGTACCCTCAGAGCGAGGTCAAGGACAGCGCACTTATCGCCGAGCTTGACAAATTGGACAAAAACTGGAAGAGCTACGACTACTCTTACGGCACAGGTCGTTGGGAGGATCAGTTGAGCTATCTTGATATGAATTATGCCGATATAAGCTACGGCGGTGAGAAATACCGTGCGGTCACTTTTTCGCAGTACCGTCCGAATATTGCATATCGCCAGCCCACCGAGTATTATTCATGCCAGGGCAGTAACGGCTATTTTACCGATCATGTTTATTATTTCAAGTATGAGCCGCTGAAGTGGCGTGTCATTGACCCGGTTGAGGGCTTCGTTATCTGCACTCAGGCGATAGACAGCCGAGCATATCGAGAGAATTATTATAGGCCTGATAATAACGAATACTATTGCTTTGTAGAGTATGAGCGTTACGCTTCCGACTGGGAAGCAAGCGAGATTAGAACATGGCTGAACGGTGATTTCAGCTCGACGGCATTCACCGATGATGAGCTGAGCAAGATAGGCACAACGGAGAATGAAAGCAAGAGCACGGAGGACAGCAAATACGACGGCGCAAAGAGCTACGATAAGGTATTTCTGCTTTCGTACGATGAGGCCGTGAACGATAAATACGGCTTTAACACCGACAAAGATGCCGAAGACAGCGCAAGACAGATGACGACGACAGATTACGCAAAGTGTCAGGGCATCGAAGTGGTTGATTCGAGCACGGTCGGATGGATCTTTCGCTCGCCGAATGATTCGGCTTTCATCTCGGGGGTAAGTAAAGAAGGTATAATCGGTATTGGGAGGATTGATATTACTGCATACGGCATTGTTCCTGCGTTTAAGCTTAACCCGGCGGGCTATGAAATTTCCGTAACCTTCGACCTTAACGGCGGAGAATGGGCAGACGGCTACACCGCACCGATAAGCTACCTTTCAAACGAAGCTTTGCAGTTCCCGACGGATGCAAATGTCAAAAAGACGGGCTTTATGCTTGAAGGTTGGGAAGAAACTTCAAGATCCGACACCTCCGTTTCCTACAAGGCAAAGTGGACGGCAAGAATGTACGATTTGAAGTATACGCTTGCCTACAAGGATCTGGGAATAACCGGTAAAAACGAGCTTCTCCAATGCGTTGAATATGGCAAAGACTATGTTTATACTTTCGAGACAGCACCGAAGGGCTGTGAATACATTGCAGACAATTTCTATGTCAAAATTGCAGACGCTTCGGGCAATATGCAGTTGCTTGACAAGAGCAAGTATACGATTGATACCGAAAATTGCACAATCACGATTCCCGGAGAGCTTGTAAAAGGAAATATAGAGATTTATATCGAAAGAGACTGGAAGAACTACACCGTTAAATTCAAGGACACAGGCTCGGCGACGATTGCCGACAAGACGGTTCACTGGAACGACAAGGTTCTTGACGGTGTTGCCGACCCGACAAGGAACGACGGCTACGAGTTCATGGGCTGGGTTGCAGATGATCCGAAGCCTTGGGTTGCCACGCCGAACACAACCTACGGCGAAATTGCAGATGACGACAGCCTTACAACAATAACGCTCATCGGCGTATGGAAGGACTTTATGTATCCTTCAATTATAGGACTTGAGAACGGCAAGACATATTGCGGTGCCCGGAAATTCGAGGTCAAGGACAACGGACCTATTGTTGTGGTATTTGTCAACAATACCTATGCTCAGCCCGACAACGACGGCCTCTATACGGCGCCTGTTGCCGACGGTGCATACGAAATCATAGTTCTTGACGGAGGCGGCAACAAGACGGAAATCACAATAACCGTCAACGACGCTCATAATTACGGCGATTGGAAGTATGATGAGGACAGCCATTGGAAAGAGTGCACAAACGGCGATTCCGTAATCGAAAAGGGTGAGCACACCTACGAATGGATCACCGACAAAGAGGCAACAGAAACCGAAACGGGTGTCGCACACGAGGAATGCTCCGTTTGCCACGCAAAGCGCAACGAAAACACCGAGGTTTCAAAGCTCCCGACAAAGTGGGATAAAATTGAAGCTTGGTTCATCGGCATATTTGCAAAAATTATCAAATGGTTTGTCGATATGATCAATGATATTTGCTGATTTGATTTTGATTTCAATTTGAACAAATGACTCTGTCTCCCTCGGTTCAAACCGGGGGAGACAGTTCACAAGCGGGATTCTTTCCCCGGATATTTATCCCGATAAAAGAATTTCACGAAAAAGCCGCGGATTTTGTATTTTTATTATTGACAAATCGGGCTTTACACTATATAATGTTTGGTGCATGACATTTGAGGTGAAGAGTATTTATGTATTTTGTTGAGCTTGAGCCTGTCTTCAATAACGAAGGTATGGCATTGCCCTTGAATTTCACATTTGACATGAGCGAATGTGAAATGTACGGCGGTAAACCTTTCGGTTCTCCCGTCCGCATAACGGGCGAAATACGCAACTCAACAGGAATTGTCAGCATTAAAGCTAAGGCTGACTTTACTCTCAATCTCACCTGCGACAGATGTGCGGCCGCGTTTGACCGTAACTTTTCAACGCCGATCGAGCACGTGCTTGTCACGGAGCTTAACAGCGATGAGGGCAATGATGAATACATTGTAGTCGATTCGCTCCGATACGATGCCGAACCGCTTGTTCGGGAGGATATCCTCCTGAATTTGCCTACCAAGGTGTTGTGCAGGGATGACTGCGCCGGGATCTGTCCCCGATGCGGCAAAGACTTGAATGACGGTCCGTGTGACTGCAAAAAGGAAGCTGACCCAAGATGGGATGCGCTCTTGCAGCTCACGCAGGAAGATCAGTAAGAATTATAAGGAGGCGCTCAGAATGGCAGTACCAAAGAGAAGAGTTTCTAAGGCGAGAAGAGACAAGAGACGTTCCAACGTATGGAAGATGGAAGCACCGACACTCGTAAAGTGTTCACAGTGCGGTGAGTACAAGAGAGCTCACAGAGTTTGCTCAGCCTGCGGTTATTACAACGGCAAGTTGGTTGTCAAGAAGGACGCATAAGTCTTTTCAATGAAACGGAGAAGGTAGAGATTGGACCGTGATTAAATAGTCCGTTCTCTGCCTTTTTGACTTTTTTGACGGATCTTTTTCCGTTATACAGCCCAAAGCTTCCTTGCCGATATTCATATCGGCGGCGGAATCCTTGAACTGTCTAACGAAAAAATCTCTCGTCAAAACTACCATGGCTCCCTTGTAGGGGAGCTGGCACGACCTTGTGTCGTGACTGAGGGGTTTTGCTTGAAGTTTGATAAAACTTAATTTAACCCTTCCGACTTTGGCGCAAACCGCCGAGCCTCCCCTGCAAGGGAGGCAAAAAGTCAGCAATTTAATGGGCTTCTTGTAGGGAGGTCAGCGAGCTGACTGAGGGATTTGTGAAGATTTTGATGAATATTTATTTAATCCCTATGATTTCAGTACAAACTATTGAAGCCATAAGTCGCAAGATAAATCATTCGGAGATAAAGCAGATGATATTAGATGATAAGGTATAACGGTCATTTAATTGCCAAAGCAAAAGAATTAAGAAATAACGCTACCCCTCAGGAAAATCATTTGTGGTATGATTTTTTAAGAACTTATCCGATAAGGTTCAGAAGACAAAAGGCAATCAAAAATTATATAGTTGATTTTTATTGCAGCGAAGCGAACCTTGTTATAGAAATTGACGGTTCACAGCATTTTGGGAAATCTGATAAAGAATACGATGAAGAAAGAACAAAGAATCTTTCAGAGTACGGGATAAAAGTTTTAAGATTTTCCAATTATGAAATAAACGCAGCTTTTTATGAAGTATGTTCAAGCATTGATTGTGAAGTTCAAAAAAGAATAAATAAAAGCAATAATAATCAGTATTAAATCCCTCAGATGGCTTCACCGCCAGCGTCTCGCTGTGGCTCGGTCGTCACGTCGTTCCCCTAAAAAGGGTAGCCCAATGAGGCGTATACTTTGATTAGACAACAGCAAAACCAAGCAAAGGAGGGTCTTTATGGCTGTTAAAATTTCATCTGTTCAGCATCATTCGCCTGCGTCGCGCCATTTTATAAAGGCTGGGGACAAGCTGATAAGCGTAAACGGTCATGAGATCCGCGATGTGCTTGATTATCAATTCTATCTTGACGATGCGCCTGAGCTTGTTATTGAAAAGCCGAACGGCAAAAGACGAAAGATTCATTTGAAGCTCGGCGAGGGCGAGACGGGACTTGAGTTTGAAACATATCTTATGGACAAACAGCGTTCCTGTGCAAACAACTGCATTTTTTGCTTCATAGATCAGCTTCCGAAGGGGCTTCGCGAAAGCCTTTATTTTAAAGATGACGATTCAAGGCTTTCATTCCTTTTTGGTAATTATGTTACGCTGACAAATATCGGCGAAAGGGATATTAACAGAATAATTGAAATGCATATCAGTCCGGTGAACATCTCGGTTCACACGATGAATCCGGAGCTCAGAGTTAAGATGATGGGCAACAAACGGGCAGGCAAGGTGCTTGATTATGTCAAAAAGCTTGCTGACGCCGGAATAAAGCTTAACACTCAGCTTGTTCTGTGTCCCGGCTATAACGACGGGGACGAGCTGACATATTCTCTTGAAGAGCTGGGCAAGATGTATCCGTCCGTTCAGAGCATCGCCGCCGTGCCGGTAGGCTTGTCCTGCCACCGCGACGGGCTCACGAACTTAAATCCTTTCACAAAAGAGCAATCTTTAGACGTAATTTCGCGAATTGATAGTTACAATTCTCAATTTATGTGTTATAATAATATGAATATTGCTTTTGCCGCCGATGAGTTCTATCTCAGCGCCGATCTTCCGATGCCGGATTGCAGCCGTTACGGCGATTTTGTCCAGCTTGAAAACGGCGTCGGACTCTGGACTATGCTAAAGCATGAATTTGATGAGGCGATAAAGGATATTCCGGACGGATATACGCTGTCGAAAGAGCGCCGAATTACAATGGTAACAGGTGAGGCGGCTTTCAGGCTGATCGAATATATAGCGAAATCGGTTGAGAAAAAAGTGCCGAACATAAAGATCGAGGTTGTCAAAATACCGAATCGGCTTTTCGGCGAGAGAATCACCGTTGCAGGACTTCTCTGCGGCAGAGATATAATTGCTGGACTTGAAAACACGACGCTTTATGACGAGCTGCTTTTCCCTGCGGTTGCGTTGAGAAGCGAGAGAGATATTTTCCTCGACGATATGTCTGTTGAGGAGCTTTCACAAAAATTAGGAATAAAGGTCACACCCGTTGAAAACGACGGGTATGAAATGCTTGATAAAATTTTAGGAGAACAGGAGGGATAATATGGCAAGACCGATAGTTGCCGTTGTAGGCAGACCGAACGTCGGAAAGTCTACGCTTTTCAACAAGCTTGTGGGTCAGCGTCTTTCGATTGTTGACGATACGCCGGGCGTTACCCGCGACAGAATTTACGGCGATTGCGAGTGGCTCAATCACAACTTCCTTTTGGTTGACACGGGTGGAATTGAGCCGGATTCGGACGATATTATTCTTTCACAGATGCGCCGTCAGGCACAGATTGCCATTGACAGCGCAGACGTTATAATTTTCGTCACAGATATGAGATCGGGCGTTGTTGCTACCGATCAGGAGGTTGCTTCAATGCTCATAAAGAGCGGAAAGCCGATCGTGCTTTGCGTCAACAAGTGCGATACGGTCGGAGAGCCGCCGCTTGAATTTTACGAATTTTACAATCTTTGTCTCGGCGAGCCGATCAGAGTGTCTGCCGTTCACGGCCACGGCACGGGCGATTTGCTTGACGAGGTAATCAAATATTTCCCTGATGACGACTCGGAGAACGACGAGGACGACAGAATCAGAGTCGCCGTTATCGGCAAGCCGAATGTCGGCAAATCCTCACTTATCAACGCCATTGCGGGCGAGGAGCGCGTTATCGTTTCAAATATCGCCGGAACAACGCGAGATGCGACCGACACGCTGATTGAAAATCAGTTCGGCAAGTTTATCTTTATTGACACGGCAGGTATCCGACGCAAGAGCAAGGTTGAAGAGGCGATTGAGAAGTACAGCGTGCTCAGGGCAAGAATGGCTGTTGAGAGAGCAACGGTGTGCGTTATCATGATTGACGCGCAGGAGGGCTTTACCGAGCAGGACTCAAAGGTTGCCGGTATTGCTCATGACCTCGGCAAGGCCTGTATTATTGCGGTCAACAAATGGGACGCGGTCGAAAAAGACGGAAAAACCATGGACAGCTACCGCAAAAAGCTTATGAACGACTTTTCCTTTATGTCTTACGCTCCGATAATTTTCATTTCGGCAAAGACCGGTCAGCGCCTTGACAGACTGTTTGAGCTGATTAAATATGTCGATTCGCAGAATGCGATGAGAATATCAACGGGCAAGCTTAACGACATTTTGGCTGAGGCAACGGCAAGAGTTCAGCCGCCTACGGATAAAGGCAGAAGGCTGAAAATATACTATATTACACAGGCTTCGGTCAGACCTCCGACATTTGTTTGCTTTGTCAACCGCAAGGATCTTTTCCATTACAGCTATCAGCGTTATATAGACAACCAGATTCGTGAGGTTTTCGGACTTGAGGGAACTCCGACGAAAATGGTTATCCGCGAAAGAGAAGAGAAAAAATGATTATTTTGGGAATTGACCCCGGCTATGCGATAATCGGATACGGGGTGCTGGAATACAGCAACAATCATTTCCGCGTGCTCGGCTACGGAGCGATAACGACGAAGGCGGGAACTCCGTTCAATCAAAGGCTTGAGATGATTTACCGCGAGCTGGATCTGATAATGACGAAGTACAAGCCGGATGTTATGGCTATTGAAAAGCTCTTTTACAATACAAATGCCAAAACGGTAATTGACGTCGCTCAGGCGAGGGGAGTTATCGTACTGACGGCGCAGCTCCACGGTTTGGAGATTGCGGAATACACGCCGCTCCAGGTTAAGCAGAGCGTTGTCGGATACGGCAGAGCCGAAAAGAAACAGGTTCAGGAAATGATGCGTATCATGTTGAAATTTGATGAGATACCGAAGCCCGACGATACTGCCGATGCGCTGGCAATGGCTATTTGCCACGCCCACACAAGCGGTTCGCTCGTCGGAAAGCTGAAGAAGTATTATTGAGGAGCGGAAATTTTATCTCGGCACGATGTGGGCATCGTGCCCTACGACAAGCCTTGATGAAACCCGAACTGTATGGCGTGATGACCGCATCACACGAGGAATCTGACAGAATTTGTCTTAACCCCTCCGCCACGGCTTCAAACTTAAAAGCAAAAACTAATTACCGAAAGGTGGAAAACGATGATATACTCTCTTACGGGTAAGGTTATTGCCCTTGACCAAAACGGACTTGCCGTGCAGTGCGGCGGAATTGCGTTTTTCTGTTTTTCCACAATGAATACGCTGAAGAACGTTGCGCTCAACAAAGAGACCACGGTTTATACATATCTCAATGTTCGCGAGGATGCGATGGAGCTTTACGGCTTCGCAACGCCGAACGAGCTTGATGCTTTCCGTCAGCTTATCACCGTTTCCGGTGTGGGCCCCAAGGCGGCAACAGCAATTCTTTCGGTTCTGACTCCCGATAAGCTTGCATTGAGTATCGCGTCGGGAGATGCGAAGTCCATAACAAAGGCTCAGGGCGTGGGTGCAAAAATCGCACAGCGAATAATACTTGAACTCAAGAATAAATTTACCGCCGATCTCACAGATGAACAGTCCGAAATACTCGGAGCGGTTCAAGTTACGGCTCAGGCGGAAAACTCAGGCGAAGCAATCGAAGCGCTTGTTCAGCTCGGATACAGCCGTTCCGAGGCGGCAATGGCTTTGCGGAAGCTTGACAATACTCTGCCTGTCGAGGAGCTTATAAGACAGGCATTGAAGTCTCTGATATAAGGAGAAACTTATATGGACGATATGGATTTTGAAAACAGAATAGTCGCGCCGGAATATCTTGACACGGACTCGGATGTTGAGCTTCAGCTCCGTCCGAGAATGATGAAGGATTATATCGGTCAAACTAAGGTGAAAGAAAATCTTTCAATATATATTGAGGCGGCGAACAAGAGAAACGAGCCGCTGGATCATGTCTTGCTCTACGGCCCTCCGGGCTTGGGTAAGACCACCCTCGCGGGCATCATTGCCAACGAAATGGGAGTGAATTTCCGCGTCACATCGGGTCCGGCGATAGAAAAGCCGAAGGATCTTGCCGCGCTACTGACAAACCTCAACGAGGGCGACGTGCTTTTCATTGACGAGATTCACAGAATGAACCGAAGCGTTGAGGAGGTTCTCTATCCTGCGATGGAGGACAACGCGCTTGACATTATAATCGGTCAGGGACCGTCGGCAAGGAGCATCAGAATTGATTTGCCGAAGTTTACGCTTGTCGGTGCAACGACGAGGGCGGGTCAGCTCAGCGCGCCGCTCAGAGACCGTTTCGGAGTTATAGCGAGACTTGAGCTGTATTCACCTGAGGATCTCAGCAACATAGTAAGGCGAAGCGCGGGAATACTCGGCATTGAGATCACCGACGACGGAGCATACCAGATCGCTTCTCGTTCGCGCGGAACTCCGCGAATTGCCAACAGGCTTTTGAAGCGTGTGCGTGACTTTGCCCAGGTACTCGGCAACGGCATTATCACAGACGAAAACGCCGACCTTGCGCTCAACAGACTTGAGGTCGATCCTCTCGGTCTTGATTCCATTGACCGCCTTTTGCTGACGGCAATGATAAAGAATTACAACGGAGGACCTGTCGGTCTCGAAACGATCGCCGCAGCAATCGGCGAAGAGGCGATAACCATTGAAGATGTTTATGAACCGTATCTGATGCAGATCGGCTTCCTGTCCAGAACTCCGCGCGGACGTATGGTAACTCCGGCGGGTTATGCACACTTGGGAATACCGATGCCGGCGCAGAACGGAGCAAATATTAACCCCGTTCCGCTTGCGGAACAGCAAAAATTTGAATTATAATTCGGAGGTTATGTTATGGGTAGATTATTCGGTACTGACGGTGCGCGCGGAGTTGCGAACTCCGAGCTTACCTGCGAGCTTGCAATGCAGATAGGCCGTGCCGCGGCAATGGTTCTTATTGACGAAAACAAAAAGCGTCCGAGAGTTATGATCGGAATGGACACAAGAATTTCATCTAATATGCTTTGTTCGGCGATAACGGCAGGACTGTGTTCGGTGGGTGCCGACGTTATGCAGCTCGGCGTTCTTCCGACTCCTGCGGTCGCTTTCCTCGTAAAGAAATACGAATATGACGCCGCTGTTATGATAACGGCTTCTCACAATCCGTGCGAATACAACGGAATAAAGATTTTCCAGGCGGACGGCTATAAGCTTCCCGACGAGCTGGAGGAAAAAATCGAAGCGATAATTCTTGACGGCGTGATTCAGCCCCCTGTTAAAATCGGTGCGGATATCGGACGTATCAGAAGCTCTGAAATGCCGACATTTGACTATACACGCCACCTCATTTCCACGGTTGAGGACGTTGATTTTTCAGGCTATAAGGTTGCTCTTGATTGCGCGAACGGTGCGGCAAGCGTAACCGCTCCCGACCTCTTCACGGAGCTCGGTGTGGACTGCCACATCAAATCCTCAATGCCGAACGGTATCAATATCAACCGCGAGTGCGGCTCGACCCACCTTGACGGACTTTGCCGTTATGTTAAGGAGTACGGCTGTGATGTCGGTTTTGCCTTTGACGGCGATGCGGACAGAATGCTTGCTGTTGACGAGAACGGCGAGATCGTTGACGGAGATAAGATTATTGCAATCTGTGCGAAGGATATGAAGCAGAGAGGAGTCCTCTCCGACGATACTGCCGTTGTTACGGTTATGAGCAATATGGGCTTCTTTGAGTTCTGCAAGAAGAACGGAATCAAGACCGAAATCACGAAGGTCGGCGACAGATACGTTCTTGAAAATATGAAGAAAAACAATTTCAAGATCGGCGGCGAGCAGTCGGGACACGTTATTTTCTTTGATTACGCTTCAACAGGCGACGGTCAGCTCACGGCAATTCAGCTTCTTGCTGTTATGAAGAGAACGGGAAAGAAGCTCTCCGAGCTTGCGGCTGAGATGGAGATCTTCCCCCAGGTGCTTATCAATGTCAGGGTTTCTCAGATGGGTAAAGCCCGTTACGATAAGGATGAGGAAATTAAGAAAGCGGTTGCAAGCGCCGAAAAGGAGCTCGGCGAATCGGGAAGAGTTCTTGTCCGCGTTTCCGGTACGGAGCCGCTTGTCAGAGTTATGCTTGAGGGCAAGGACAAGGAATTGATACAGAGCCTTGCGGAGGACATCGCCGAGGTTGTAAAGGAAAGACTTATTTAAACACAAATTGCGGCGCACGCCCGAAAACGGAGGAAGTTACGATGAGAGTTGCAGACGGTTGGAAAGATTATGAATTGCTTGACTGCTCCGACGGAGAAAGACTGGAGCGGTGGGGCGATGTTATTCTTATTCGTCCCGACCCTCAGGTAATATGGAAAACTCCGAAAAAGCATCCGATGTGGAAAAAAGCCAATGCCAGGTACCTCCGCTCTTCAACGGGCGGCGGTCACTGGGAGGTTCTCAGAAAAACTCCCGATATTTGGCGAATAAACTATAAAGGGCTCAGCCTCAATGTCAAGACAATGGGCTTCAAGCACACGGGAATTTTCCCCGAACAGGCGGTGAACTGGGACTATACAGCGCAGCTTATAAAGGACGCCGACAGACCCGTCAAGGTGCTCAACCTGTTTTCCTACACGGGCGGAGCAACGGTTGCCTGTCTGAAAGCGGGCGCGCAGGTGGTTCACGTTGACGCGTCCAAGGGCATGGTGGCATGGGCAAAGGAAAACGCCGCGGCTTCGTCCGTGGCGGACAGACCCGTGCGCTGGATTGTTGACGACTGTATAAAGTTCGTTCAGCGCGAAATTCGGCGCGGAAATAAATATGATATTATAATTATGGATCCTCCGTCATACGGCAGAGGTCCCGGCGGCGAGGTATGGAAGCTGGAGGACGAAGTGTACGGCTTTGTTGAGCTTTGCGCACAGGTGCTTTCGGACAACCCGATAATGGTGCTGATAAACTCCTACACAACGGGATTGTCCCCCGCCGTTATGCAGTATATTTTGGGCTCGCTCGTCGTTCCGAAATTCGGCGGCGAGGTTACGGGAAGTGAAATCGGTCTGCCTGTTACGCAGACGGGAATGGTGCTTCCGTGCGGAGCCTCGGCAATATGGAAGAAAAAGTAATCCGGAGAAACACAGTATATGAACCAGAGCATTATTCAATTTAAAGATGTAACTTTTTCCTACGATACGGAGGAGGAGAACGTCCCTGCACGCAAGGTTATTGAAAATTTTAACCTCGCGATAGAGGAGGGACAGTTCCTTGCTGTCCTGGGACGCAACGGCTGCGGAAAATCCACGGTCGCGAAGCTCATAAACGGTATTCTTGTTCCGACAGAGGGCAAGGTTACGGTCGAAGGAATGGATACCTCCGATGAAGAGAAAACCGTAGATATTCGCCGCACGGTGGGCATGGTTTTTCAGAATCCGGATAATCAGATTGTTGCAACAATAGTTGAGGACGACGTTGCGTTCGGCCCCGAAAATCTCGGAGTTGAACCGAATGAAATCAGAAAAGCCGTCGATAACGCGCTCAAGGCGGTCGGAATGTATGAGTTCCGCAAGCGCGAGCCTCACCGTCTTTCGGGCGGTCAGAAGCAGAGAGTCGCCATTGCAGGCGTTATCGCTATGAATACAAAGTGCATCGTTATGGACGAGCCGACTGCCATGCTTGATCCGCAGGGCAGGAAAGAGGTTATCGACACCGTAATGAAGCTCAACAAGGATTACGGAATTACTGTTATTCTGATCACACACTATATGGACGAGGCTGTCAAAGCCGATCGTGTAGTGGTTATGGATAACGGTAATATTGCGCTTGACGGAACTCCGAAAGAGGTGTTCCGCAACGTTGAAAAGATTAAGTCGCTGGGTCTTGACGTTCCGCAGGCATCGGAGCTTGCTTACAGACTCAGAAAAAAGGGAATGAAGCTGCCGGACGACATTCTTGACGAAAATGAATGTGCCGCGGCGATTATGAAGCTTTTGGAGGTGAAATAATGCCGATACTTTCAATGCAGGGCGTTACTCACCTTTACAACAAGGGAACGCCGAATCAGTCGAAAGCGATAGATAATATAAACCTTGATATAGATGCAGGCGAGCTCGTGGGCATAATCGGACACACGGGATCGGGAAAAAGTACGCTGGTTCAGCACTTTAACGGTATCCTCAAGCCTGAGAGCGGCAAGGTTATTGTTGACGGAGTCGATATATGGTCGGACAAAAAAGCCACCAGAGAAGCAAGGTTCAAGGTCGGCTTGTGCTTCCAGTACCCGGAATACCAGCTTTTTGAGGAGACGGTGTACAAGGATATTTCGTTCGGTCCGAAAAATATGAAGCTCTCCGACGCGGAAATAGACGCACGCGTGCACGCCGCGGCTGAATATGTCGGACTGAAAAAAGAGCTTCTCGAAAAATCTCCGTTTGACCTTTCGGGCGGAGAAAAGAGACGTGCCGCGATTGCGGGAGTAATTGCGATGCAGCCAAAGGTGCTTATCCTGGACGAGCCGACGGCAGGCCTTGACCCCATCGGCAGGGACAGAATACTTGAAATGATAAAGAACTACCGTGAAAAAACAGGCAGTACGATTTTGCTTGTTTCTCACAGTATGGAGGACGTTGCCAAGATTGCAACAAAGGTCGCCGTGATGAACAACGCGCGGCTTGAAATGTACGGAACGGTCGATGAGGTCTATTCTCAGGGCGAAAGGCTCAGGGAGATCGGATTGAATATTCCTCAGATTTCAAAGGTTTTTGAAATCTTGAAAAAGAACGGACACGATTTTGGCTCCGTTTACACCGTTGACAGGGCGGTTGAGGTACTCTCAAGATAACCTGTTATCCCGCACAAGGAGGTGCAAAGCCATTGTTAAAGGACATCACTATCGGTCAGTATTATAATGTTGATTCTCCGATGCACAGAATGGACGCGAGAATGAAGATAATCCTTACCGTTGTGTTTATAGTTTCGATTTTTATGTGCAAGAGCTTCCCGGCACTCGGACTTATGGTGCTGTTTACCCTTGCCGTTAATATAATTTCAAAGGTTCCGCTGAAAATGGTTGCCAAGAGCCTTAAACCTATTGTTATCATTGTTATTTTCACTTCGGTGCTTAACATTTTCTACATCAGGGGCGGCACAACTCTTGTTGACTGGCACTTTATTCACATCACGTCGAACGGACTGCTTACGGCTCTGTTCATGGCGATAAGAATTGTGTGCCTTGTCGTTATCAGTTCTTTGCTGACTTACACGACAACGCCGACGGTGCTGACGGATTCGCTTGAAAAGCTGTTTGCGCCGCTGAAGCTTATTAAGGTGCCCGTTTCGACGCTTGCGATGATGATGACGCTGGCTTTGCGATTCATTCCAACGCTCATTGACGAGATCGACAGAATCACCAACGCGCAGAAGGCGAGAGGAGCCGACCTTGACAACGGAAGCTTTATGCAGAGAGTTAAGGCTCTTGTACCGATAATTGTTCCGCTCTTTGTTTCGTCGATAAGACGAGCATACGAGCTTGCCGACGCTATGGACTGCCGATGCTATACGGGCGGTCCGGGCAGAACAAGAATGAAGCAGATGAAATTGAAGCCGTCGGATTTTGTTTATTTGGCGGTCACGGCGGTATATTTTGCAGGCATAATTCTCTTGAATATGTATTTCAAGGCGGTGCTTGTGAAATGAGGAATCTTGCTCTTCGCCTTATGTATGACGGCACGGATTTTCACGGCTGGCAGGTACAGCCAAACGGTATGACCGTTCAGGAATGTTTGCAGGATGCGGTTGAAAAAATACTCGGAGTGCGCGAAGCCGTCACCGGGTGCAGCCGCACGGACGCAGGCGTCCACGCAAATGACTTTTGCTGTGCGATCAAAACCGAAAGTGATATCGACTGCTACCGCCTTATGGGTGCTCTTAACGCCGTACTGCCGGATTCGGTAGCGGTGAAAAGCTGCCGAGAAATGCCGCTTGATTTTCATCCGAGATATGATTGCAAAAGCAAGAGATATCTCTACCGCGTGTGGAACTCTGCGGCGAAAAATCCGTTCCTAAAAAACTATGCTTATCACTATAAAAACAAGCTCGACGCCGATTTCCTCAACGGACAGGCACAGCAGTTTGTCGGAACCTATGATTTCTGCGGCTTCTGCTCTTCGGGCAGCAGCGTTGAGGATACGGTGAGGACGATTTATTCATTCAGGGTTGAGCGAAAAAGCGACGAAGTGGATTTTCTCGTTGAGGGTGACGGCTTCCTTTACAATATGGTGAGGATAATGGTCGGAACGTTAATAGAAATTTCAGAAAAAAGAATTGAAAAAGACACACTGATAGATATAATAGAAGCTAAGGACAGAGAAAAGGCGGGAAGAACCGCGCCGGCGTGCGGACTGTATCTTGACTCGGTCAATTACGGGGAGGCGTAAGCTTGAAAAATTCTCAGAAGTTTAAAAAGTTCTTATCCGTAAGCGAAAAAACAAAAAATATTCTGACTTACATACTTGTTGCGGCTGTTGTCATACTTATAGTTATGACGGCGGCTCAGAAGCTCGGAAATATGACGATATCCACATTCACTTCCGATGTCAGGACATATTTTATGAGCCTCGGTTCGGGCGACGGTTATCCGTATTCGCTGGATGCCGATGAAGTGTCCGATGTTGTCGTAAACAAATCAAATCTTAATTTTCTCCTGAGCGATAAGACGATGGCGCTCACCTCGTCCGCAAAGGAAATAATGTCCAAGAATCACAGCTTTTCAAGCCCGGTAATGAAGATGAAAGGCTCAAGAATGATCGTGTACGATTTGGATTCGGGCAAATTCAGAGTGCAAAGCGGTGCGGATATTCTTTGGGAACATTCGGAGAGCGGCAAGCTCACAGCCGCCGCGATAGGTGCAAAGGGCAACTTTGCGGTCGCTTATTATGAGGACAGCTCAAAATCCGTGCTTAAGGTGTACGGTAAAAATAAAAAGGAAAAGCTTTCACACGATTTCAGCAACGAAAGAATAATTGATGTCGACCTCTCTCCCAACGGAAAATTTGTTGCGGTTGCGGCGGTCAAAGCCGTGAACGGTGAAATGACCTCAAAGCTGTATGTGTTAAACATCGGTTCGGGGGAGACTACGGCGTCGTTTGATTACCCGTCGGCAACGCTTCTCCGCGTGAACTACGTTAAGGGAAACAACATAGCGGTGCTCGGAGACAGCCTGAGATCCTATATAAAAAATAACAAGGACAGACAGGATGACTTGAATTTTAATTCCGACAAGCTTCATAATTACCGTGTTGCACAAAACGGTTCAAGTGTGCTGGTGCTTTCAAAGTACGGAAGCACATCGCTTTCATCGCTGACATTTTACAACAGCAAGAATAAAGAGAAGTTTACCGAGGAGTTTGACAAGGAAGCCAAGTGGGTCGATACAGACGGCAAATATACGGCGGTGCTCTTCGACAGCGAGGTCAGAACCTACGACAGCAGGGGTAAGCAGATAGGTACAATATACTTCAGCGGTGAACCCGACAGAGTTGTAATTGACGGAAGCAGGACATACGTTCTCACATCCGTGAATATAAAAAGCTATAAAACAAGAGGAACAACAGACGAAAGGCAGGCGTCCGAATAATGCAGGAGCATATAGTTGACATAATTCTCGGAGTTATATTTCTCCTGATAACGATCAAGTATTACAGACAGGGACTAGTTGAGACGATATTCAAGTTCGGTTCTTATATTGTGGCTTTCGTTGCGGCATTGGCAACATGTTCGCCGGCGACAGACTGGATATACAGCAACACGAGACTTTTCGGCTCAACGGAAAGGTATCTTGCAAAGCTGATTGTGTTCGTGCTGATATACATAGCCGTAAAGGTGCTTTTCTCGTGGATAATTTCAGTTCTCGGTTCGCTGAAAAAGCTGCCCGTGCTCAAGCACGCAAACAAGCTGCTCGGTGCACTTCTCGGCGTCGGTTGCGGACTGGTGGCAATACTTGTCATCAGCGTGGGCTTGCAAATCTCATCCCATGTGGTGTATAATGCGAAATATGTGAACGCGGTTGATTCATCTGTCATTGTTCAGTCGATACTTTCAAATGACAAGATTGCGTCCAATATAGAAGCGCTCAAAGAATACGGAGGAATTTGAAATGGTTAAGGATCTGTTTAAAAACTGGAACACCGTTCCGAACTGGCTTTCTTTTTCAAGAATAATTATGGTGCCGATATTTGCGTATCTGTTCCTTAACGAGAATATCAATAACCACATTATATGGTCAATATTCGTGCTCGCCCTGTCGGGAATATCGGATTTCCTCGACGGCAAGATCGCACGCCGTTTTAATCAGGTGAGCGAGCTCGGCAAGGTGATTGACCCCGTTGCGGATAAGCTGACTCAGATAACGATAGCCGTTTTGCTCTATATCCGTTTCAGCAGCAGCGAGGAAACCTTGATAAAAACATTTAGCTGGATATTCCTTGTTTTCATCATCAAGGAATTTATAATGGTTCTTTTCGGCGGAATAATGATCGCAATCGGTCTCAAACCGAGCGCGGCTGAAATATACGGTAAGGTTGCTACCTTTGTCTTTTACCTTGTAATGATAGCTCTTTTTGCGTTCGCACCCGATGTCGGCGCGTTCAATTCGCTGTGGACGATTCCGGACACAATGATGATCGTGCTCGTTTCGGTGTCGGCTTTGCTGACCGTTGTAGCGTTTTTGAGCTATCTGCCGGGAGTTTACAGGCAGTTTAAAGAGAAGTTTTCAAAAAAAGCAACTAAATAATCAAACAGGAGACAAATATGAAGCAGATAATGTGCAGCAAATGCGGAATCCGGCCTGCTGTGATTTTTATGACGCGAATGGACGGTGACAAGAACTCCCACCAGGAGGGACTGTGCCTGAAGTGTGCGATGGAGTCAACGGGTCCGATAAAGCAGATGATGGAAAATATGGGAATAACGGAGGACGACTACGAAGCCATGAGCGAGCAGTTCGGCGCCATGATGGGCATGGGCGACGAGGGCGAGGGCTTCGAGCCGGGCGGAACACCGACTTTCCCCTTTATGCAGGGATTTGTAAACAATGACGGTCAGGACTTCACCGATGTTCCCGACACAAATGTCAAGGAGTCCAAGGGCAAGAAAAAGGGCGAAAAGAAATCCAAAAAGCGCAAGTATCTTCCGTTGTATTGTACCAACCTGACCCAAAAGGCGAAAGAGGGCAAAATTGACAGGATAATCGGAAGAGACAACGAGATTTACAGAACGATACAGATTCTTTGCAGACGTTCCAAGAACAATCCGTGCCTGATAGGCGAGCCCGGCGTCGGTAAGACGGCGATTGCCGAGGGACTGGCGCTGAGAATTGCGTCAGGCGATGTACCCGCAAAGCTTGCCAACAAGGAAATACAGCTTCTTGACCTCACGTCCCTTGTTGCCGGAACTCAGTTCAGAGGACAGTTTGAGGGCAGAGTAAAGGGACTGGTCGAAGAGGTCAAGTCAGAGGGCAATATCATTCTGTTTATCGACGAGGTGCACAACCTTGTCGGAACAGGCGGAGATTCCGAGGGCTCAATGAACGCAGCCAATATCCTCAAGCCCGCACTTTCAAGAGGTGAGGTTCAGATTATCGGCGCTACAACGTTCACCGAGTACAGAAAGTATATCGAAAAGGACGCGGCGCTTGAAAGACGACTTCAGCCCGTTAAGGTCGAGGAGCCGTCGATCGAGGACACCTACAATATGCTTCTCGGTATAAAGGAATATTACGAAAACTACCACAAGGTTCAGATAAGCGACAGCCTGGTTCACAGCGCCGTAACCCTTTCGGAGAGATTCATAAACGACAGATTTTTGCCGGACAAGGCTATTGACCTGCTCGACGAGGCTTGCACCTGCGCTAACCTGAGAAACAAGTATATCAGCGAGTATGAGAGCAAGCTCAACGAAAAGGCTGATCTCATTATCCGCGAACAGGATCTTATGGAGTCTGAGGAGCCGGACTACGAGGCTATTGCCAAGGTTAAGCAGGACATTATGCAATGTGAAACAAGAATCAACCAGCTTGTGCCGCTTGTCGAAAATTCGCCTGTAACCGAGGAGGATTTGGCGCGTGTAATTCAGCTTTGGACAGGCATTCCCGCTCAGAAGATTGTTGAAAGCGATCTCCGCAGACTTGCCGATCTTGATAAAAAGCTCAAGGCAAAGGTCATCGGTCAGGACGAAGCGGTTGACGTGGTTGCCAAGGCGGTAAGGCGCGGCAGAATCTGTGTCAGTCCGAGAAGAAGACCGTCGTCGTTCATCTTTGTCGGTCCTACGGGAGTCGGCAAAACCGAGCTTGTTAAACAGCTTGCAAATGAGCTGTTTGATACGCCCGAAACACTTATCAGGCTTGATATGTCCGAGTTTATGGAGAAGCACAGCGTGTCACGAATCATAGGTTCGCCGCCGGGCTATGTCGGCTATGACGAAGCAGGTCAGCTTACCGAAAAGGTAAGGCGCAAGCCCTATTCGGTTCTTCTTTTCGATGAAATCGAAAAGGCTCACCCCGACGTAATGAATATCCTGCTCCAGATACTTGATGAGGGCAAGATTACGGACGCTCAGGGCAGAACGGTCAGCTTTGAAAACACCGTTATCGTTATGACGTCAAATGCCGGAAGCAGCCGCTCAGAGGGCGCACTCGGCTTCGGAAAGACTCAGGGCGATGCAAACAAGGAAAGAGCTCTGAAAGCTCTCAGAGAGTTCCTCAGACCCGAATTTATCGGCAGAGTTGATGAAATTGTCGTATTCAATGACCTTGACGAAGAGGCGTTCAAGAAGATTGCGGTTCTTATGCTTGACGAGTTCAAGGAGCCGCTCAGAGATAAGGGCATTGATTTCAGCTATACCGATGAAGCCGTGGCACAGCTTGCCAAGGATTCTATCGGCGGTGTGAGGGGAGCAAGAGACCTCAGAAATAATATTCGCCGCAAGGTTGAGGACAAGATCGCTCAGATGATAATTGACAACATTGATACTCCGCTGACCTCCATAACCGTGGACGCAGAGGACGGGGATATTGTTCTTTCATAAACTGTAAAAAATTCGTTTTTCGCTTTAGCGGAAAATCGAGTTGTAAAAATGAAAAAAATAAAACTGTCACATTCGGCACAAACCGAGTGTGACAGTTTTTTGTTGTATTGACTTAAATATTATTGCTGATCTTCGGAGCCCTTGCCGACGTCGAACCAAAATTCAACGCCTCCGTCAGCATTTATAACGCCGCATTGCTCGGAATGGGCGTCCTGAACGCTCTTGACGATTGAAAGTCCGAGACCGAAATGCCCGTCGTTGCGAAGCCTTGCAGAATCGTGACGGTAGAAGCTCAGCCAGAGCTTTTCAAGCACATCTTCGGGAATGTTGTTGCCCGAATTGAAAACAAAGATTCGATAGGACAGTCCGACGTCTTCATATCGTACACGGATGAGCTTGGGGTCGCCGCCGATGTAGGAGACCGCATTTGAAAGAAGATTGTTGAACACAAACGGAAGCTTTTTGAGATCTGCTTTGCCGATCAGCTTGTCAGTTACAAGGTTTTCAACCTTGATTCCGTGCTTTTCAAAAACGATGGAGTGAGAATTGAGCAGTTCGGCAATGAAATCCGTGAGCGAAAAATCTTCAAAGTTCAGAGAATCCTGATTCTGCTGAATGTTTGAAAGGCTCATCATATTGACGACGAGATCATTCATTCGTCCGCACTCGTCAATAATCGTGTCGCAGTATTCGCTGACCGCCGCCTTGTCGTCAAGAATGTATTTTGCGCCCTCGGCATAGCCCTGAATTATGGCTATAGGAGTCTTTAATTCGTGCGACGTGCCGGCGATAAACTCCTCGCGGTATTTCTTTTCAAGCTCCTTTTCCTTGAGCTGTTCAAGCAGAAATTCCGATTTTTCCGTGAGCTGATCTTTTGTTATCATCCATGAGGCATACATGGCGTTGATACTCGATATCGACGCGTCGATTTCCATATTGACGGATTTTCCGCCGGTCGGAATACGCAGATCGGGATCATTTTCCGATGCCATTTTCTGCGTTATTTCGGTAATCTTTTTGATCGGCTCGGTTATCTGCGTCACATAGAAATAAACAACGATGCTGACGGCAATAAATATCATCAAAATGATAAGTCCGACCGTTATGCTGACGGTTTTTGCCTGAAGCTCGATAGTGGAATACCGCACGGCGGAGATAATCTGATAGTTTTCGCTCGATCCCGGCGAAACAAGAACGTAAAATTCGTATGAATCGCTCTCGTTTTTCAGCTTTCCGACTCGGCTGCCGTCCTTGTAGGTGCGATCAACCTCAAAGTTGTTATCGTTGAAGTTGATGAAAGCTCTTGCCTCGTGATGCTGTATTATCTGTGAATCGTTGTTTGAAAATACATCGTAAGCGTATTTGGTGTAGATTCGTTTGGAAAATTCTCCCGCCTGATCACCCGGCGCTTTGCCGTACACCTCGATAAAAACCGATTTGTTTATTTCAATTTCCTCAACCTGCTGTATTACGTCGCTGTGTGAGGTGTCAACTTTTTTGACAACCTCAACAGAGTCGCGGAGGTTGGAGAGCGTCATACCGGAAATTATATTTGTATACAATGAGTTTGAGGTGAGAAGAATGGCGCAAAGAATTATCAAAAAAATCAGAATAAACTGAAGAAAAACCTGCCCTTTTAGATTTCTGAAAGGGCTCTTTGTCTTTGCGTTTTTCGACGAACTCAAATCAGTTCACCTCAATTTTATAGCCTATACCGTAGATTGTTTTGAGGTGATTGGAGCCCCATACGCCCAGCTTGCTGCGCAAACGTGCAACGTGGGAATCGACGTTTCTTGTATCGCCGACGTAGTCATAACCCCAGATATCGTCAAGGAGCTGCTCCCTTGTGTATACTCGTCCGCGGCTTGAAATAAGCTTTTCGAGAATATTGTATTCCTTGAGGGTGAGTTCAACAGGTTCACCGTCTATTGTAACCTGATGGGCTTCATTGTTGATAAGCAGTCCGTCAAGGGAAATAACGTCTTTGTCCGTTCTGACCATTCCTGCGGAAGAACGCTTGAGAAGAACGTCGATTCTCTTCATAAGCACGGTTGGGCTGAACGGCTTTGTAACATAGTCGTCTGCGCCTGCTTCAAAGCCCATTATCTCGTCATATTCGGCGCTTCTCGCCGTAAGGAGAATGATGGGGACAGATGATGATTTGCGTATCTGACGGCAGAGCTCCCAACCGTCGATCTCCGGGATCATAATGTCGAGAAGATAGAGGTCGATCTTTTCGTCTGAATTAAAAATGTCCATGACCTCGCGTCCTGTGCTCGCTTCAACGGGGGTATGACCTGAACGTCTGAGAAAGTCGCATACCAGTCTGCGAAGCTTGCTTTCGTCGTCAGCGATAAGAATTTTTGCCATTAAAATCACTCCTGTTCGGAAATTATATTTATTTATTCTTTTTTGAAAGCTCTTTAATGGATTTTTCAACGGACGCCTTGTAACGTTCCTGCATATCGTTTATCCATTTGTCAAGCACCTTTTTGCAGCCGTTCGTGTCAGAAACAACGACATTATCTGCTCCGTCCGTGAGGGCTTCACAAAAGGCTCTTTTATCCTTGATACCGTCAACAATGAACGGTATACCGTAATCGTTGAGTGCCTGCGACAGTTCGGGCGAAAGCTGAGAGCTTTCGATAACAAGTCCGGCGGCACCGTAACGTTCTATTATTTCGGGAGAGGCAAAACGCCCGTCCTTTATCTCCGAAAGCTCGTCGGAACTGAACTCATAATTCAGAAGAAACGGAATAATCGTGTCGTCCGTGGTGATAAGTCCGTAATGATCCTTGTTCATTCCGATAAGATATACTCGGTCAATAACGTTGTGCTCAACAGCAAGAGAGTTGAGCTTTGACATATCGGAAAGCTGAATGATGTTTAAATACACTTTTATTTTTTTGTACCTGTCGTCGTTCATCGTGCGGAACAGATTTTCAATAGGCTCGGCGTTGTCGGCGTCGGAATAGTCCGCGGCGGCAACAGGTGTGCCGTCCCTTTTGAAGCAGAGATCGACGATAACGGCGTTTGCACCGAGTCTGACGCTCTCCTTGAAGCCTGCGACGGAATCGGGAACTCCGTCAATTTCCGCGCAGTGGGAGATCAGCGAAATATTGTCGACGTTGCCGAGATCTTCCCTCAGATATCTGTTGAGCGAAAGACCGAAAAATCCGTTTTTGAAAACGGGAAAGAGAATAAGCAATGCGATTGCCGCCGTAATAATGATTGCCGAAGCGGTAATGATGCCCTTTTTCTTACTCTTCAATCAAACTCCTCCTGTAAAGCTCATCAACACAGGAATTAAGCTCGTCCATCTGTCTTTCGATGTCCTCGACAAGCTTGAATTGCGTCTTGCAGCGTACAAGGTTATGTTCGGGATATTCGGTTCTGAAATATGTGTCTCCGTCGAGGTAATCGGTCAGGAATCTTACACCGCATTCAAGCGCCATAAGCTTTGCTGAAAACGCAAGGTTCGCGGCTTCCGTTTCGTTGAGTGCCTTTCCTGCTTCGGAGAGGAAGCCCTCCGTGTAGCTTTTGAAAAGCTCAGGATCAAGGCCGTATTTTTTTAGGTCCTTTTCGTTCTCGTCGGAGGATACCGCACCTGAACGGATGCTGTCGCCGAAATCGTAAAGGGACAGCCCCGGCATAATGGTATCAAGGTCAATTACGCAAAACGCTTCGTTCGTTATGCTGTCAAAAAGCAGGTTGTTTATCTTGGTGTCGTTATGCGTGACACGCATCGGAATTTTACCCTCTGCGGCGAGGTCAACAAGACGCGACGCGTCCTGCTCACGCTTGAGAGCAAAGTCGATTTCGTCAGCCGCTTCCGCCAGTCTGCCGGAACAGTTGTTCTTGATCGCTTGTTTTAGTGCGTCGTATCTCGACGGGGTGTTATGAAAATTCGGAATTGTCTCAAAAAGATTTTCGGCAGGGTAGTCGGAGAGCATTTTCTGGAATTTTCCGAAAGCCTTGCCCGAACGGTAAGCCTTGATTGCCGAATCAATGCGGTCGCAGGTGTAGCACTTTCCGATATAGATGTATGCGCGCCAGCACTCTCCGTCCTCATCGCGGAAATAGGGGGTATTGTCCTTTGTGTAAAGGAACGTGAGCGTTTCCCTTTCGGAGTTGCCGCCGGAAAGGTTTATCTTGTTGCGGAGAAAGCTTGTAATATTCATAATGTTGGACATAAGCTCGTCCGGATTTTTAAAAACATTGGTGTTTATTTTTTGTACAATGTATTTGAAATCCTGGTTGCCGTCGGAGAAGGTTAAAATGTATGTCGAGTTGATAAGTCCGACGTTTGTAGCCTCATATTCAATAAGCTCTCCGCTGAACGGAAATGCGTCAATTATGTTTGACAAAACAGAGCTGCCGATATCCTGCATAAAATTACTCCTAAAGATAATTACTCCTACATATTATATACTTTTTACAGTCTTTAGTCAATATTTTTATGTTGTTTGAAATTTGATGTTGATTTTTGCAAAACATTGTGTTATAATGATAAAAAATTCACGGAGGTCCGGAGAAGAGATGGAAAAGAAAAGAAGATCAATCAGACTGATTGCAATGGTCTGTGTACTGACGCTTGTAATTCTGATTGCCTTACCGGGTTGTACATTTATCGGTCAGGCTAAGAATGAGGATATAACCAAAGCTCCCTTAGTTGATGATGCAGGAAATCAGCTTTGCTGTCCGATATGCCAGTCAACGGATATAACAGAGGGCGCCGACGGTACATATACCTGCAATTCCTGCGGAAAGCAATGGAAGTATGACCAGACACAGAATCAGATAGATGTTGTTGACAACAACGGCAACATTATCAGCACGCTTGACCCGGCGGCAGGCTATGTCGATAATTCGTCAGGTTCGGGCAATGGTTCCAACGGCTCAAACAACGGCGGCAATAGCGGAAACAACGGTTCTAACGGCAATAACGGTAACAACAGCAACAATAGCAACAACAGCGGAAATAACAACACAAACAATAAGCCGACTACTACAAAGTTTGACGCTCAGAAATTTGTTCAGGACCTTAACGCAAGCATCAAGCGTTTCTCCGATTCGGTCAACTTTGTCTATGACAAGGAAACAGACAGCTGGACCGTTGTAAACAAAGACGGCACGGATACCGGTCTTTTCGGCTTCAAATACAGCAACAAGGACAAGGTTTTCTACACCGCGGAGAACGCATGGCAGAGAAACTTTGGCTATATGGAAACATACGATAACTTTGCCGGTGCGGGCGCAATTTCATACGATACCATTCGTGTTAAGTTCAACTACGAGGGCAAGGAATGGATGATGCAGTTCTGGAAGGGACAGTACGGTTTTGTTCTCATCGGCGCGGAGCTTGGTATATATAACCGTAAGGCAAACTCGACAGCAAGCAGCTATTATGAGTGCGTAAGCGATGCCGACAAGCTTAATATGAGCATGAAGGTGTACAGAAGAGAAAGCTCAACCTCGAACAAGTACAAGCTCCTTTTCTCAAGAACACCGACAACAACATGGTGGCTTACTGGCTTCACACCCGGAACGCTTCGCGCAGGCAGCTATGATGTCGGCGAGGATTACACAAAGCACCTCAGAGTTGAGGCGACGATCAACTTCAAGAATCCTCAGCAGGCTCAGGCTTTCATCGGAGGTCTCAAGAGCACAACGGAGATTCTCCATAACTCACCGAGAAGAACCCGCTCAATCAGCTTCACAGAGGTTTCCGCTGCCGACTTTGAAACAAATTCAAAGAGCGCAAAGTATGCGGTAGCATCAAACGGTTCGACGGTTTACGTTTCCTGGAGATAAGAGACAGCTATGAAAAGATTGATTTCATTGACGCTTGTTGCGGTCATGAGCTTGTGTCTGTTTGCGTCCTGCGGTTCGCAGGAGCCTGAGGAAGCGAGCACGATAATAGCCAATTACAGCATAAAGAATACCGACGACAGCAAGGACTTTATCGTTGAGGTTCAGAACCTCGGCGGAGCGTACACGGAGCTTTATGACGAAAACGGCTTGTATATTGTTTTTAAAGGCGGTTCCGATGAAATTTATGACGCCGACGGAAGCAAGTTGAGCCGTGACGATTTGAAAGTCGGCGCAACGCTGCAGATTTCGTATAACGGCAAGCTTTACAAAAAGTCACCGAAAACCATAAAGGCATATAAGGTGACAAGAATAGGTTAGAATAAAAGCTATAAACTACCGAATTGTGTAGTTTATAGCTTTTTTCTTATTTTAAAAGAGGACTCAGTTCCTTTTTTGTTTGACACAATGTCTACATAATGCCGAAAAATTCCGCTGACTTTTCTTGTCTCCATCTGATGAGGGAAGTGGCGCTGCGAAGCCGTGACGGAGGGAGAGAAAATGTTTATTACAGTTTTTTAAGAAGAATTAAAAATGAAGTCTTTTGACTATCCCTCAGTTTCCTCGGTGTGATGTGGGCATCACACCCTACTGCTTTGGTTTCATCAAAGCCCGTCGTAGGGCACGATGCCCACATCGTGCCGTGAATCATTTGAAATACTGATAATCGCTTGATTATTTCTTTATCCCCACCGTCTCTTCGAGACACCTCCCCTTGATTCAATCAAGAGGAGGCCGGAACTGTACAAGTCGTTTATATTTATATATTTTGCTTTAGCTGATTTTTGCCTCCCATGCATGAGAGGTGGCTTCATTAAATGTGCACCCGTTAAAATCCGTCACGATTCCGCGGTGAGCGGTGCAAGCGTTTGCGTTTTGAAATCTGACACCATGAACTGAGGATATTTTTCACTTGTGCCTGCCTTAATGCTGCCGTCCGTGCCCAAAAGCCACATAACGAACTCGGCGTAATCAGAACCGTAGGAGCCGGCAACATGCGGCGCGTACTTTACCATGTAGGTGTATTCGGGGAGTATCGCCGTTGAAAGATCCACACAGCGGTCGGGAGAGAGAAGTGACGAAACGGCGGCAACATAATCATCGCCGAGCGTTTTGCCGTAATCGGCGACAGTTGCGTAGCCGGATGTGTTGTAGGTCTCAAGAATGGTGTCGCCTGAGAAATAGGAGTGCTCATAGAGCGGAACACAGGGCGAGCCGTAGTTTGAAAGCACGGCGACTTTCACTCCGTCGGCAATCATATCCTTGAGAAGCTTTGTCCTTCCTGCTATCATATTCTGAAGAGCCTGAGCTTTCCTGATAAACGATGCGTTTTCGTCCTTTGTGTCTTTGAAAACAAAATCAACTGCTTCGTCGAAGTCCTCAGGCTGAACAAGTCCCCAGAGGGACAGCGTATAACCGAAAACGGGAATCAAAACACGGCTGTAAACCTCGTCCTGCTTCATTTCGAGAATGTTGTCGCAGAGCTTGGTTATCAGCCCGAAAATGCCCGTTTTGTAGACAATTGACATTAGCGGATCGGTTATAGGATTGCTGCCGACGTATGTGCACAGCAGATTGTAAAGTACATCACCGTCAATTTTGAGCTTGCCTGTCAGCACGTCGGAGGCAACCTGAGCGCCGCAGAACGTGGAGGACATGAAAATACATCTGTCAACGCGGTCGTAGCCGTACTTTGTGAGATAGGCAACGGTCATAATTCCGCCCATGCTTGCACAGACGATATTTACCTTTTGGTGACCGCTTTCTTTGACGGCACGCTCGACGGTTTCATTGATTTCGTCGGCTACCGAAAGAGGGTCAAGCCGCCAGTCGTAATTTATGTAGTAAACGTGGTCGTCGTCATAGCTTTCGACAAAGGTTCGGAGAAGCCCCATTTCATTGAGCGTTTGGTCGCAGATTTCGGGATAGTTTTCCGCACTTTCGGGATATTTCAGCATACCCGTGTTATAAACAGGCTCGCCGTTCTTGTCCATCGTGTTGTATTTGACAACATTGTATGCACCGTTGATGACCTCGTCAAGCGCCTTTTCCGTGTTGCGGAAGATGAGAAGCTGTGATGCCGCCTTTATAACGGCAGGAGCAAGCGTTGCAAAGGAAAAATCAAAGGCTCTTTTTTCGTTTTCCGTTCCGACATCGCGGCGGACATTTATCGGATCCATACCGCGTACGAGAATCACGGGCAGATCCCTGCACGGTTCTTTAGCAAATGCCGTAACACAGAGCGAAAATGCCATTATGACTGTCAGTAAAATACAAATTATTTTTTTCATTATCCCCACTCCTTTTTATTGATTATAATTTATTGTGTAAATAAATTCAATTATCAAAATGACGATTTTTTTCTTTGGCTTACATTATCGGATAAATGTAACAATTCTCGGAAAAGAAAATTTGTGCTCGGTTTTCTTGCAAAAAATCTTGACGTATGTTATTCTGTTAAAAAGGAGGGAAAAGAAATGGAAGAAAATAAAATAGAGCTTATACGCTCAAAGGACAATATTACTCTCAAAGAACTGAGAGAAACTTATCTGTTTGCACACAGAAAAAGTAAAATATTTATTACTGCCTTTATTATCGTTTTTATATGTTCGTGTTCTCTTTTGACAATGAGCTTTTGGCATTTTTCATTAGCCGACCTTTTGGTTGCGATTCTTTTAGTGCTTTTTCTCATCTTCTATGACAGCATAAGAGCTTTGGCGGCTTACCGAAGAATTAAAAGGAAGAATAAATGTATAAGAATTTCGTTTGAAGAGGAGAATATTGTTGTTGATAACGGTATTGTTCGTTCCGAAATCAAGTATTCTCTTCTTAGTAATATAACGAAAGAGGAAAAAGGTGTATTCATTATTTTAAGGAAAAGGGTAATCTACTTTTTCCCGAATGATGAGATTGAGAGTTCATTACCTGTTTCGGATTTCTTGAGCTTTCTTCAGCAAAAGACGGGCCTGACTGTTGAGAGCAGGAGAGGAGAACGCTCAGATGCCGCGGCATTTAAGGCGGTTGCGGCGGTGATTGTAATTGCGATTATTGCGGCTCAGTTTACTTTCTTTTCAACACCTTCAAAAGCAAGCTTTGACGGCTGTACGGTCGAGCTCAACAAAAGCTATCATGAGTACGAGGAGGACAGCGATTGGTACAGCGTTTCTTCTTCATACGAAAAATTGCAGGTTAATATTTATAACTATCGGTTTGATGAATTTTCGGATGTATATGAGTGCGGCGGGATCGGTTCGATTTATCAGATCGTCGAAGTGTTCGCGCAGGATATACAGGCGCGGTATGACGGCGAAAGGCTCGAAAGAAACGGAGAATGGCTTTCCTCGCTGCCGAGCGGTATGAAAACCTTAAAAATGAAGTATACGGTTGAAAACGAAGATGTTTACGGCGTTTTCTGCTTGAAAGCGGTAGGTGAAAAGGTTTATATCATTGAGTTCTTAAGCGAAAAGGACTTTTCAAAAATTCAGAACGATAAAATTGACAAATACATATCCACTATTCAAACAGCTTAAAGATTTTGGAGACCAACTATGAGAATGTACGATATTATTCATAAAAAACGCAACGGCGGTGAGCTGAGCGGCGAGGAAATCAAGTTTTTCGTCAAGGGCTATACCGACGGAAGTATTCCCGATTATCAGGCGGCGGCTTTCTGTATGGCTGTATATTTCCGCGGTATGACGGCAAAGGAAACGTCGGCGCTGACGCTTGCAATGGCGGAGTCGGGCGATCAAATTGACCTCAGCGGTATTGACGGCTTCACCGTTGATAAGCACAGCACGGGCGGAGTCGGCGACAAAACCTCGCTTATTGTTGCGCCGATTGTTGCGGCGTGCGGCGGCAAGGTCGCAAAGATGTCGGGCAGAGGTCTCGGCCATACGGGCGGTACCGTCGATAAGCTTGAGTCGATTCCGGGCTTCAAAACGGAGCTTATGCCCGATGATTTTATAAAGCAGGTCAATGATATCGGGCTCTGCATTGTCGGTCAGACGGGCGAGCTTGCGCCGGCAGACAAAAAGCTTTACGCTCTGCGCGACGTTACGGCTACGGTCGAAAGTGTACCGCTGATTGCTTCAAGCATAATGAGCAAAAAGCTTGCCGCAGGTTCAAGGGGAATCGTCCTCGACGTCAAGACCGGAAGCGGCGCATTTATGAAAACGGTCGAAGAATCCGAAACGCTGGCAAAGGAAATGGTCTCGATAGGCAAGGCGGCAGGCAGGAAAGTTACAGCCGTGATTACTAATATGGATATTCCGTTAGGCAGCGCGGTCGGCAACTCGCTTGAGGTTATTGAAGCAATAGAAACACTCAAAGGAAATGGCGAGCCCGATCTGACGGAGGTTTGTCTGACCCTCGCGGTCCAGATGCTCTGCCAGGTGACCGGCATGGGCGGTGAAGAGTGTTATCGCATGGCAAAGGGTGCAATAGATGACGGCTCGGCGCTCGGCAAGCTGCGCGAAATGATAGTCGCTCAGGGCGGCAATGCCGATGTGATCGACGATTATTCGCTTTTTAAACAGCCGAAGTTTACGGTTGAAGCGGTTTCAGAGTGCGATGGCTTTATTGAACACACCGATGCTGAAAAAATCGGTGTTGCCTCCGTGATTCTCGGAGCAGGACGTGAGAAAAAGGGCGACCCGATTGATCCGAGCGCAGGAATTGTACTCAAAAAGAAAACGGGCGATTATGTCCGCAGGGGCGAAACGCTGGCGGTGTTCTGCACCGATGATGAAAGTAAAATCGAAGAAGCCAAGCGTGATTTTCTCGACGCTTTTACATTCGGAAGCGACAGACCGCAGGAGCAGCAGCTCATTTACAAAATAATTTGAATACCGTACAAATTTTGTTGTGTTGTCTGAAAAATGAATAAATAAAAGCTGATCGCTTATCCTAATTCCGGAGGGAGTTATATGATAACGATCAGCTTTTATGATACAAAGCCGTATGACAGAGAATATTTTAATTTAATCAACGAGCAGTACGGCTTCACGATAAATTACTTTGAAACGAAGCTCAGCGCGAGGACGGCGAAGCTTGCCGAGGGCTCGGACGCCGTTTGTGCATTTGTCAACGACGACGTTTCCGCGCCGACAATCAACGCCTTGCAAAAGCTCGGCGTGCGTCTCATTGCCATGCGCTGTGCAGGCTATAACAACGTTGACGTCAGATATGCCGACGGAAAAATTCCTGTTGTCAGGGTACCTGCGTATTCGCCGCATGCCGTTGCCGAGCACGCAATGGCTCTGCTTCTGACCTTGAACCGAAGAGTCCACAAGGCGTTCCTCAGAACAAGGGATTTTAATTTCAGTCTCAACGGACTGACCGGATTTGATTTGCACGGTAAAACCGTCGGAGTTGTCGGCACGGGAAAAATCGGCTCGGCTTTCATTGATATATGCCGCGGTTTCGGAATGAGAGTGCTGGCGTTTGATGTTTTTGAGAGCAGCGAAAAGGCGGAATATGTGGATATGGACACTCTGCTGAAGCAGTCCGACGTGATTTCGCTTCATTGTCCGCTCAATCCGTCAACGCGGCATATCATAAATGCCAAGAGCATTGACAAAATGAAAAGCGGCGTGTTTATTGTCAACACCTCAAGAGGTGCGCTTATTGACAGCGAGGCCTTGCTTTACGGCTTGCTGAACGAAAAAATCGGCGGAGCGTGCCTTGATGTTTATGAAGAGGAATCCGAGCTTTTCTATGAGGACAACTCATCAACCATAGTCAAGGACGATATTCTCACACGTCTTATTTGTCTGCCGAACGTGATAGTAACATCGCACCAGGGCTTTCTGACAGGGGAGGCGCTGACAAATATTGCGTCTACAACGCTCGAAAATATAAGCGAATATTTTGCCGACGGAACGCTTGATAACCAAATTTTTGCAGAAAATTCAAAAATAATGGTGTAAAGTCCTTGCAAAGGGACTGAAAAAGCAAAAATAATCGAACATTTGTGTTGACAAATCAAAAAAACCTGCTATAATAGAACTCGTAAAGAACAAACGTTCGGGAAACGTTCGGTTGATATCAGGAGGTTTTTATTATGACAGCAGCATTTGCAATCAGAACTTTATTTGAGATAGCGGCAGTAATATTTGTTGTATACGGTGTACTGCATGAGCAGAAATTCATTGCCTTTGAAGATAAAATTATTCGTATGATAGCCAAGAGGATATATATCCGCAGGCGCAAAAAGGCAATCGCAAAGAAGAAGGCTGCGGTTCAGGCTCGCCGCAGGAGAGAGGAACAGCAGAGAAAGGCGCAGATCTATCGCTATGTTGCGTAATCCGCTTTCAGATTTTTACAATAATACACCCGTCTGCAGGTCGGCTGATGTCGGCTTGCAGACTTTTTTATTTGCGAAAGAAGTGTTCAAACGTTAAGGTAATACCGCATACCCAAATTGTGCGGCATTGCCTTAAATAACGGTTGACAGTATATAACTCTTTGTGATAAAATTTACAGAGAATATATTGGGGCAGTTTGGGTGCGCCCCGAAGACCGAGGTATAAAAATGCACTTTAAAAATATTGTTGATATGCATGCACACACGATACATTCCTTTGACGGACATTATTCTGTTGACGAGATGATTGAAAGCTCAATCGAAAAGGGCATCAAGATCGTCGCATTTACGGATCACGTCGAAATGGATCTTTTCCGTCAAAACAGCTTTGACAAGACTGCCGATGAATCCTTTGCCGACATTCTCAGAGCAAAGGAGCAGTATAAGGACAGAATTGAGGTTTGCGTCGGAGTTGAGATGGGCGAGCCGACTTACGACATTGCGGAGAGTGAAGCCCTGATCGCTTCCAAGGATTATGACATAGTTATCGGTTCAATACATAATCTTCGCAAGACTGCCGATTTTTGCGAGCTGGACTACACAAAGGGCAACGTATATCCGCTTCTTGACGATTATTTCCGCGAGATGAAGGGTCTTGCCGAGTGGGCGAAGTTCGACACGTTCGCACACCTTACATATCCTTTGCGCTACATAATCGGCGAGCATCACATTGACGTTGATATGACGAGATATCAGAAAGATATCGACGAAATTTTCAGCCTGCTTGTTGAAAAGGACAAGCCGCTTGAAATCAATACATCGGGACTCAGACAGCCCATCGGCAGAACCCTGCCGGACGAAAGCTATGTCCGCCGCTTTAAGGAGCTCGGCGGCAAGCACGTCACGGTCGGTTCGGACTCTCACTATGTTGAGCACATGGGTGCCGGAATCGAGCAGGGTATGCAGATTGCGAAGAACTGCGGCTTTGACAGTGTGCTGATATTCAGACACAGACAGCCCGTTGAGATTCCCATTGAATAAGGAGGCTTCGGCTATGGAATACGATTCCTTCAGCGAGGGCGTTGAGCTGGGCGGCCTCAGGACTAAGAACGAGATAAAGATACTGATAGGCTATCTCCTCAGCCGTCTTGATACTCCGCTGACAAGGGAACAGCTTGACGAAATAATCTGCGGCGAGGAAATCGCCAATTACTTTGAAATGAGCCAAGCTCTTTGCGAGCTTGTTGACAACGGAAATATAAAAATTGAGGACAATGAGCTGATAATCACCGAAAAGGGACGTGAAAATTCCGAGACGCTGGAGCACGATATTCCGTACACGGTGAGAGAAAAAGCGTTCAACACAGCCGTTCGCCTGCAAACACGTCTCAGACGTGAGCGCGAAAACAAAATTGAAATCGAAAGAGTTGAAAAGGGCTGTAACGTGATTCTCTCGGTGGTTGACGCGGACGATGAAATTATGAGTGTCAAGCTTTTTGTCGCCGATTACGATCAGGCGCTGGCGGTCAAGGAGAGATTCCTTGCCGACCCTGTAAACATTTATTCAAACATTGTCGCGTTGCTTCTTGCGTGAAGCAATCTGCGGTCACATAACTGAAACGGAGGCTTATTATGGCAAAATATGCAATCGGAGTGGATTTCGGCACTCTTTCGGGCAGAGCGCTGCTCGTTGATGTAAAAACAGGCGATGAACTGGCGACGTCGGTTCTTGATTACCCCCATTCCGTTATGGACGAAGAACTGCCGAGCGGAAAGAAGTTGGGCGCTGACTGGGCACTTCAGGATCCTCAGGATTATCTCGACGTGCTCACAACGACAATTCCCGACGTAATCAAAAAAAGCGGCGTGAGCGCCGATGACATTATCGGACTCGGTCTTGACTTTACCGCCTGCACGGTGATGCCGGTCAAAAAGGACGGTACTCCGCTTTGCTTTATGGATAAGTATAAGGACGAGCCGCACGCCTATGTCAAGCTCTGGAAGCATCACGCGGCTCAGGCTCAGGCAACCAAGCTCAACGAGATAGCCGAAAATATGAATCAGGACTGGCTCTCGCTTTACGGCGGCAAAATCTCGTCGGAGTGGGCTATTCCGAAGCTCTGGCAGATATTGGACGAAGCTCCCGAAATATACGACGAGGCTGACAGATTCATTGAGGCTGCCGACTGGGTCGTATGGCAGATGTGCGGTCACGAGATTCGCAATTCCTGCTGTGCCGGATACAAGGGTATGTGGAACAAGAAAGAGGGCTTTCCGTCGGACGAGTTCTTCAAGGCTCTTGATCCGCGAATGGAGCACGTCATTGACGAGAAATTCTCAAGAGATATTCTTCCCCTCGGCTCAAAGGCAGGCGAGGTAACGGTAAAGTTTGCTGAGATGACGGGACTCAAAGAGGGTACGGCGGTTGCCGTTCCTATCATTGACGCCCACGTTTTTGTGCCTGCTGTCGGAATCACGAAGCCCGGCGCTATGCTTGCGATTATGGGCACATCAACTTGTCACATGCTCCTGAGCGAGGAGGAGATCCGCGTTCCCGGCATCAGCGGTGTTGTTGCAGACGGAATACTTCCCGGCCTTTACGCATACGAAGCAGGTCAATGCTGTGTCGGAGATCACTTCAGCTGGTTTATTGATAACTGTCTGCCGAAGAGCTACTATGATGAGGCTCAGGAAAAAGGCATAAACATACATAAGCTTCTCAGACAGAAGTGCGAAAATAAAAAGCCCGGCGAAAGCGGACTGGTTGCGCTTGACTGGTGGAACGGTGTGCGTTCGGTACTTGTTGACGCCGATCTTTCGGGCATGATTCTCGGAATGACGCTCAGAACCAAGCCTGAGGATATTTACAGAGCCCTTATTGAGGCGACGGCTTACGGTACAAGAATGATTATTGACGTTTTCAAGGAGTACGGAGTCGATGTAAATTCGTTCTATGCCGCAGGCGGAATCAGCCAGAAGGACCCGATGACGATGCAGATTTATGCCGACGTTATCAATATGCCGATTAAGATTGCCGACTGTGAACAGGGCGGCGCTCTCGGCAGCGCAATTTACGGCGCCTGTGCCGCAGGTGCGGACAAGGGCGGCTATGACAGCCTTTACGACGGAGCGGCAGCTCTCGGCAAGGTCAAGGATAAGGTTTATTATCCGATACCTGAGAATGTTGAGATATACAACAAGCTCTTTGACGAATACAAGCACCTGCACGATTATTTCGGCAGGGGAGAAAATGACGTTATGAAGAGACTCAAGGCAATGAAAAACGCATAATAAAATTTAGAATATAAAAACAGGAGACTTTGAAATGAGCATTTTAGATCTTGAAGTGGTAAAAAAATTTGCGCTTACCTGCGATGACGGCTTTGCACAGGGCTGGCACGAGGGTAACGGCGGCAACCTTTCCTACCGTATGACGGCGCATGAGGTTGAGGAGTGCAAACCCTATTTCTCTTATGACAGAGATTGGGTGAACCTCGGAGTTCAGGCGGATAACCTCAAAAACGAGTATTTTATGGTAACGGGAACAGGAAAGTTCTTCCAGAACGTTAAGAGAGATCCTGCCGCCAATATGTGTATTCTTGAAATCAACGATGCAGGCGACAGCTACAGAATCGTTTGGGGCCTTGTCAACGGCGGCGGCCCGACAAGTGAGTTCCCGACCCACTTTATGAACCACAGCGTGCGCGTTGCCGCAACAAACGGCGAGTGCAGAGTTATTTACCATGCACATCCGGTCAATATAATTGCGCTTACATTTATTCTTCCTTTGACCTCGGAGGCTTTCTCAAGAGTTCTTTGGGAGAGCATGACCGAGTGCCCGATCGTTTTCCCAAACGGCGTCGGAGTTGTTGAGTGGATGATTCCGGGCGGTGCAGAGATCGCTCACAAGACCTGCGAGCTTCAGAAGAAATACGACGCTATCGTATGGGCGCATCACGGACTTTTTGTTTCCGGAAACACATTTGACGCAGCGTTCGGACTGATGCACACGATCGAGAAGTCGGCGGAGATTTACTGCAAGGTACTCAGCACGGGCAGACCGATCGCTCAGACAATTCCCGACGAGGGTCTTATCAATGCCGCAACGGCTTACGGCAAGAAGCTCAATGCCGATCTTCTTAAATAATTACAACTTGTAATGTGTACATTATATTTTGTCAGTTTACATTTCGTAAAATGTCGAATATAATACACTCAATATTTCAAATGCGTTGAAGATATTAAGCGGTTCAAAGCTTATTTCAGAGAGTCGGCGGTTGGTGTGAGCCGATATGAGAATGAACCTGCTGTCTCGTATCTGAGCAGAGCTCCCTAACCGTCCGCGGACTGAATAAGGAGCTACGGCAAGCACCGTTATCACAGCTTAGGATTTGTCAGAATCCGAAGAGGCCTGGTTCAGGCAATGCGGGTGGTACCGCGGTAAACTCAGTTTTATCGTCCCGGAAGTTATTTAACTTCCGGGATTTTGTGTTTTTATAAGACAATACCGTAGTTTTTGCTTGTGCGGTGTTGCCACACTAACGAAAAGAGGAGAATCGTTATGAGAAAAATTATTGTATCGGATGTGACTCTCAGAGAGTCAGCGTCGTCAGCAGGTCATTCCCTAAGCTTCAAGGAAAAGATCGAGATTGCAAAGCAGATGGACAGACTTCATTGCGATGTAATCGAAATGCCGAAGATAAAAAACACATCGACAGATGTTTTGCTTATAAAAACAATAGCTTCATTGATGAAACATTCCGAAATTGCGGTTGATGTCGGATACGATGCCGCAGGCGTTGAGACCGCATATAACTGTGCCAAGGGTGCGAAGAAGTTTTCGCTCAAGGTTTCACTCCCGATGTCCGCAGTTCAGATGGAGTTCAACTGCGCAAAGAAGCCTCCCGTGGTTCTCGGTATGGTCGGACAGCTCATCGCCGAATGTAAGAAATACACCGACAACGTTGAATTTTCCGCAGAGGACGCGGTCAGAGCCGAGAGACCGTTCCTTTATCAGGCGATAGATGAGGCTGTAAAGGCCGGCGCGAAGAGAGTCACAGTTTGTGATTCGGAGGGCACGATGTTCCCGTCGGAGTTTGGCAAGTTCATTGCCGATATCTATGAGAATGTTCCGTCCGTCAAGGATTGCACATTCGGCGTTGAGGTTGCTGACACAATGAATATGGCGACCGCATCGGTTTTCGCCGCTGTCGAAGCAGGAGCTTCACAGATCAAAGCAACTGCTGACAATTTCAACTTCCCGACCGTTGAAAATATAATGAAGATATTTACCTCAAGAGGGGATTCGATAAAGGTATCAAGCAAGCTCAGAACGACGGAGCTTCAGCGTGTAACGGGTCAGATAAAGAGAATCCTCAACACGACAAAGAGCGAAAATACACCGTTTGAGAACGGCGTGAATGAGGATGTTGAAAACCTTACTTTGGACAAGAACGACACAATAGCGACGGTTATCAAGGCGGTCAAGAAGATTGGCTACGACCTTTCGCCTGAGGATAACTCAAATGTTTATGAGGCGTTCAGACGCGTTGCTTTAAAGAAGGACTATGTGGGAACCAAGGAGCTGGAGGCTATCATCGCTTCCTCGGCTTTGCAGGTGCCGTCGATATACAGTATTGCAAGCTACGTTATAAACAGCGGCAACGTCATCACCGCAACGGCTAATATAAAGCTCGTCAAGGACGGTATGGAGCTCAGCGGCGTCAGCGTCGGAGACGGTCCGATCGACGCGGCGTTCCTTGCAATCGAGCAGATAATCGGTCACCACTATGAGCTGGACGACTTCCAGATCAAGGCGGTTACGGAGGGCCGCGAGGCTATGGGTCATTCACTTGTGAAGCTCAGATCCTCAAGCGGAAAGCTCTATGCAGGAACCGGAATTTCAACCGATATTATCGGTGCAAGTATCCGCGCTTATGTCAGTGCACTTAACAAGATCGCTTATGAGGAGGGTTAATTGTGAAATTAGCTTTTTCTACAAAATTTCATAAGGACAGAAGCTTTGATGATTTCCTGAGGGTTGCCGACGAGCTGAGATATCAGGGTATTGAGATTCACGATTTCCGTGACCCGATGTTTTCGGGAAGAACGTCGCCGTTCAATCCCGATATGGCTTCCGTAACCAAAAGAAAGCTTATCAACGAAAAGAAAAGCATTGTTTGCATAAACTCAAACTGCAATGCCGCCGATACTTCGGAGGAAAACTTTGAGAAGCTTCGTTCTGCTGTTTCTGTTGCAAGCAACATCAATGTTCCCTACGTCAAGGTTCATGTTGACGGCGGCGACGATGCTTATGACAAGGCGGTTGAGTTCATCGGAGAAGCGATAAAGCTCGGCGAAAAGAGCAACGTCATAATCGTTGTCGAAACAACAGGTATCTTTGCCGACACGACCAGACTTTGCGACCTGATGAACCACTTTGCCAGCGACTATATCGGAGCGGACTGGAATATGTACGAGACATATTTTGTCGGCGGCGAGGATTCCGAAAAAACGATTACAAACCTCGGTGCTTATGTAAAGCTGGTTCATCTTACCGACGCGGCAAAGGCGGGGGAGCACACACTTATCGGCGAGGGCAATCTTCCGATTACGGAAATGATGAACGCTCTCGGTTCAATCAATTACAGCGGTTTTGTCTGCATTGAGTGGAACCCTGACTGGTTTGATTCGATAGATGACCTCGACATAATTCTCACTCACTATGAGAGCTTTATGGAGACCGTAGAGGACGATTCCAAAAAGAAAAAGTATTACTACAACAAGACGCACACAGGCAAGTTTATATGGAAAAAAGAGGAGCTTATCGAAGAGACATTCCCTCAGGTTCTCGACAGAATGGCAGAGGAGTTCCCTGATCAGCTTGCTTTCAAATACACAACGCTTGATTACACAAGAACATACTCGCAGTTCCGCGACGATGTTGATACGTTTGCAAGATCGCTCATAGCCATGGGTGTTCGCGCAGGAACTCACGTTGCCGTCTGGGCGACAAATGTGCCGCAATGGTATATCGCGTTCTGGGCAACGACAAAGATCGGTGCAGTTCTTGTGACAATGAACACGGCGTATAAAATTCACGAAGCCGAATATCTGCTCAGACAGTCGGACACGCATACGCTCATTATGATAAAGGGCTACCGCGATTCGCACTACGACGAGATTATGGCTGAGCTTTGTCCCGAACTTGCTTCCACAAAGAGCGGCGACAAGCTTCACGCAAAGAGACTTCCGTTTTTGAGAAATATTGTTACGGTCGGCTACGAGCAGGAGGGCTGCATTACCTGGGAGCAGGCGATGGATAAATCGGGTGAGGTTCCTGTCGAGGAGGTTTACCGTATGGCTTCGCTCGTCAGAAAGGACGACGTATGCAATATGCAGTACACGTCGGGCACCACGGGCTTCCCGAAGGGCGTTATGCTGACTCACTACAACGTCGTCAACAACGGCAAATGTATCGGCGACAGAATGGATCTTTCGACAGCGGACAGAATGATGATTCACGTCCCGATGTTCCATTGCTTCGGAATGGTTCTTGCGATGACCGCGACAATGACCCACGGAGGAACGGTTCTTCCGCTTCCGTATTTTTCACCGAAATCGTCGCTTGCCTGCATAAACAGCGAGCGTATAACCGCTTTCCACGGCGTGCCGACAATGTTCATTGCAATGCTTCAGCACCCCGATTTTGAAAAGACTGACTTCTCGTATATGAGAACGGGAATTATGGCAGGCTCGCCGTGCCCGATTTCAAAGATGCGCGAGGTTGTCGAAAAAATGCACATGTCGGAAATCACCATCGTTTACGGACAGACTGAATCGTCTCCGGGCTGCACAATGAGCAGTACCGACGATCCGCTGGAGGATCGTGTGGCAACGGTCGGACATCCGCTGCCGAAGATCGAATGTAAAATCGTCGATCCGGAAACGGGCTTGGAGTGTCCCGACAATGTTACGGGCGAGTTTGTTGCCCG
>SAMEA104315428__coassemble_816_pt1 | contig 40800 bp, 36 predicted proteins | sample SAMEA104315428__metabat2_low_PE_040 | metagenome-assembled genome bin SAMEA104315428 (sample SAMEA104315428) | gut metagenome | biome: Monkey gut; feature: monkey-associated habitat; material: faeces | place: China | collected 2013
TCGGGGGCTTCTCCTAAGCGAAAGGCCGTGGGTTCGAATCCCGCCGGGGACGCCAAAAAGCCGGGTCATTGACTTGGCTTTTTTCTTTTTCAGATTAACCATTCTCGGAAAAGGGCAAAATTATCCTGTTTTGTATGTTTTCCGTAAATCTTTTGTTGACTAATTATTTTTTATTTGTTATTATAAAATATAAACTAATTATAAATTGGATAAATTTTGGGAGGAATGTAAGTGCGTAAGATTATTTCCATACTTATGAGTGTAATTCTCGCCCTTTCGGTTTCGGCAAATATTGCAGTAACGGTTTTTGCCGCTCAGGGTGACACAATCGGAAAATTTGATTTCAGTATCACAAATCCGTATGAAACGGTAAACTGGGACACCTGGAAAGCGTATAAAGGAGCAACCCACGTCCACACCGTAAGAAGTGACGGCGATATTGAGCTTGACGATATGATTGAGAAGTATTATTCTCTCGGCTTCCAGGCTCTTGCTCTTACCGACCACGGTACAGTCAACTATTCCTGGACAAAGGATCAGGCAAGACTTCCGATTTTCGGCTATCAGTATTTTAAACACGGAAACGTTGATGAAATTTCCGAAGAAAGATACCAGCAGATTACTACGGGCTCCGACCGCGGCGGCGACGGAATGACAGAGGTTCCTCTCGGTATCGAGCTCAACGGCTCATCAACGGCAAAGTGTCATGTCAACAGCTACTATGCCGACTGCGGTCACGGCGACCTTGAGCTTGATTCAAAGTGGCCTGAGGATGCAGTTAAAAAGAGTCAGGCTGCCGGCGGTATCTGCCACATCAACCATGTCGGCGAGTGGACAGAGGGCAGACATGATATAAATACCTATAATGAAGAGTTTGTCACAAAGTTTTCAAAGCTTTTCCTCAATTATTCGGCATGCATCGGTATGGAGCTTGTCAATACTAAGGATAACAGAACTCACAATGACCGTTATCTTTACGACGAGACTCTTAAAATCACAGCTCCTCAGGGAAGAAATATTTGGGGCTTCTGCGAGGACGATGCCCATGACTTCGGCGATGTTGAAAACAATGCCCAGTATTTCGTAATGCCTGAAAACACACAGGCAAATATCCGCACAAGTATGGAAAACGGCACATTCTTTGCCTGCTCCAAAACATCAAAAAATGATTGGGAGCTCGGCGACGGATTTGAGGCAGAGGGACCGTTCCCGATGATCAGCAGAGTTAATGTTGACGACGTTTCAAATCAGATTTCCGTCAATCCCTATAACGCGCACACAGTCAAGATGGTTGCCGACGGCAATGTTATTGCAGAAAAGACGGTAGAAAATGATAACGACACCGTTACCTTTGACCTTAACGACTATGAAGATCAGATCAACTCCTACGTCAGAATCTATGTTCTCGGAAAAGGCGGTATCTGCTACGCTCAGCCGTTCCTTGTAAAGAAGACAGAATATGCGAAGAGCACGGTTCAGTTCAACATTCCTTATTCGAACGTTACTCTCACCGTAAAGGATTCGGACGGCAACGTAGTTGAGCCCTGCAACTCCGATAACTACTATCTTGTTACGGCAGGTAACTACACCTACACAGCGTCAAAGGACGGCTATGCTACAAAGACTGCCGGATTTACGGTTTCGCAGGCTGCGGTCAACGCCGGACTTCAGATAAAGATTGATGTTTCACTTGTTAAAAATCCCGGACCGCTGACCATTGACAGCAAGTCGTCATTGATTTACGGCTTCGGTATTCTGAAAGATATAACCGATTCGGTCAATCAAACCGTTGATGTAAAGCTCGGTACTCACGTTTTAATGGAAGATCACACCAAACCGAAAACAGGCGACAAGATAGAAATTATCAACGACAAGACCGGAGTTGTTATAAATTCATACACGGTTGTTGTTTTCGGCGACCTGAACAGTGACGGAATTTATGACGGTCAGGACGCAACAATAGCTTCAATGATAATCGGCGGAATGCTCGTTCCCGACGATGCGGTGAAGATGGCGGCAGACTGTAACCACGACGGTGTGATTGATGAATATGACCTTTCACTTCTCAATCAGGCAGGCCTGCTTGTTTCAAGCATTGACCAAATTGAGAATATCCAAACTCTCTCCGTTTTTGATGAATATTCCTCAATGATTTCTCAAAACATTGAAGATAAGGAAGAGCCCGAAGCTCCGACAGAAGATACCGACAAAAAGGACGATAATAAAGAAAATCCTTCTGTTTTCAAGAAGCTCTATTCAAATTTCGTATCGTTCTTCAGGTATTTGTTTAAGATTCTTTGAGTATAAAAAATATGGCTGTTGCAATAGGGAAACTTATTGTAACAGCTTTTTTAGTTTACATATTTGTGCAAAAAATATATTTTTTATTTTATTTTTCAAAAATTATTGACTATTTTGTTTAATAGTGGTATTCTACTCTGTGGGAAAAAGAATTGGGAGGAATTACCTTGCGTAAATTTTTATCCGTTTTAATCAGCGTGATCATGACCTTGTCTTTGATTGCTTACATTCCGTTCACAGCCCTCGCTTCGGGTTATGACTCAATCGGAAAATATGATTTCAAGATTACCAATCCGTATGAAACGGTAGATTGGGATACATGGAAAGCATATAAGGGAGCAACTCATGTTCATACCGTAAGAAGTGACGGTGACATTGAGCTTGACGATATGATTGAGAAGTATTATTCTCTCGGCTTCCAGGCTCTTGCTCTTACCGACCACGGTACAGTCAACTATTCCTGGACAGAGGATCAGACCAGACTTTCAATCTATGGCTACCAGTATTTCAAGCACGGAAACATTGACGAGCTTTCAAAGGAAAGATATCAGGAAATCACTACGGGTTCCGACCGCGGCGGTGACGGAATGACAGAGGTTCCTCTCGGCATTGAGCTCAACGGTGCATCAACGGTCAAGTGCCATGTCAATAGCTATTTTGCCGACTGCGGTCACGGTGACCTTGAGCTTGACGCTGATTGGCCGGAAACAGCTATTCAAAAAAGTCAGAAAGCCGGCGGTATCTGCCATATCAACCATGTCGGTGAGTGGACAGACGGCAGAAAAGATATAAACACCTACAATGCCGACTTTGTTTCAAGGTTTTCAAAGCTCTTCCTCAATTATTCGGCTTGTATCGGTATGGAGCTTGTCAACACAACCGATAACAGAACTCATAATGATCGTTATCTTTATGACGAAACACTCAAAATCACAGCTCCCCAGGGCAGAAATATTTGGGGCTTCTGTGAGGACGACGCTCACGATTTCGGCGACGTTGCAAACAACGCTCAGTATTTTGTAATGCCCGAAAATACACAGGCAAATATCCGCACAAGTATGGAAAACGGTACATTCTTTGCCTGCTCAAAATATGCCAAGACGGAAAATGAGCTCGGCGACGGTTTTGTTGCAGAGGGTGCTTTCCCTATGATCAGCAGAGTTAATGTAGATGATGAAAAAAATCAGATTTCCGTCAATCCATATAATGCACATACGGTTAAGATGGTTGCCGACGGTAAGGTTATCGCAGAGAAAAAGGTTGACAGCGATAATCAGACAATTATATTTGACCTCAATGATTACGAAGACGAAATCGGTTCTTATGTAAGAATTTATGTTCTCGGTAACGGCGGTATCTGCTACGCCCAGCCGTTCCTTGTTACAAAGACAGAGTATACAAAGGGTACGGTTCAGTTCAATCTTCCGTCCTCTGACACAGTTGTTACTGTTAAGGATTCAAACGGCAATGTTGTTGAGCCATGCAACTCCGATAATTATTACAAACTTGACGCCGGCACATACACATACACGGCTTCAAGAAGCGGCTATGTAACAAAGACGGATAAGTTCACGGTTACACAGGCTTCTCTCAATGCAGGAATACAGATTAAAATTGATATCACACTTCAGCCCGATGTAGGCGTTGTAACCTCTGTTTTTTATGTTCCGGAAACAATTTATCTTCAGCCGACAAATTCCGCAATGAACAGTTTTCAGTATTATGTTGACAGAGAAAATAAAGCGGACGGCGCACTTTCCGCTCAGGCATCAAAAACAAGCGGCAATATCTATTTTAACTGTGACAAGGCAACAAGCGTAACGGTTTCTGTCAGCGACGCTTCTGTAAGCTATACCAACGGAAACAGCGCTTCAAGCGGCACTCTTTCAACCGCAATTTTTTCCGGTAAGCTTAACTCTTCACTCACATCCGGAAGCGGCAAGACGATTGAATGGACAGCAACATACATTCTCAAGAACGGTGAAACAAGAACCGCAAAGGCTTATTCTTATGTTTACGCTCCGAATACCGCAGAAATCGGTTCTGCAATAAGACAGGTTCACACATACAGCACGGATGTATTTAATCAGGGCATTCTTTACGGTACCGGATTCAGCTCGGTAACAGGCGGATCATATATCTGCAGCAAGAATTTCTTTGTTGACAAAGCTCCTACTTCAAATACAGGTATCGGCGATTGGTTCACCAAGTCAACAAACGGCGGCGTTGAATACGGCAGCTGGAGCCACAAATCAAATGCAAAGGATTCTCATACCGTAAACGGCGGAACAGGTACTGTTTATGTTGATTCAAGCCGTGTTACAAATCTTAATCAGATTCCTAATCTTAAGATAGGCTTCTGGCAGTGTGATATTCAGGGCGACGATGTTGCTTCAGGTTATATCAAACAAACTGCCGACGGAACAACATCAACGGTAACAAACCTTTCGGCAAAGGTCGGCTGTGCTTATAACAGCGGCATCAGCTATGAAAATAAACTCGGCGCCGAGGGTACAAAAAAACTTACAATTTCCGCTTACACAATCACTCTCAGAGGCAAGAGACAGAATAATAACTATTACAACATTACTGTCAATGCAAATTATGTAAACAAGAGTGAGCTCAGAACGGCTTATAACGAGGCTATTCGTTCGGCATATACTTCTGATGATTACAGCGCATCAGTTTATAACACCTTCTCCGCGGCTCTTATGAATGCGGGTACCGTCCTCGGTAATCCGACTGCAACGGCACAGGACGTTTCATCTGCTCTTGTTAAACTTAACAGCGCAGTAAATGCAATGTAAAAAATAAAAATAGAAACGGAAAGTCTTAATTGGCTTTCCGTTTTTTTATGCTATAAAATCTTTTATTTTTTTTGCGTCACCGTAACCTGTTTTGTAAAGCATATCAAGGGCATTTTTATCCTTTGTCAGCGTGCTCATTTTACCGATGCTTTCGGGACTGATAATGAGAACCTTTCCGTCCTCGCTCAATTTTTTTGCATATTTCAGGGCTTCTTCAACCTTATTTTTTCTGTTCAACAAATCCTTGGAAATATTAGGAAAGCTTTTTTTCAAAGCGTGTCCTGCCATTTCGTCAAGCTTAAAATTTCCGATATCATTTACAGGCTTTGTCCAGATAACAATTATTTTATCGCAGCCCTTTTCAATTGCAAAATCAAGAGGTATAGGGTCACTTAATCCGCCGTCAAAATATCTGACGTTATCCTCAACAGCAGGTGAACAAACAACCGGAATACATGATGACGCTTTCAATAACCAATAATTATCTTTGTCCATTTTGCTTGCGTCAAAGTATTTTGCCTGTCCGCTTTTTGCGTCCGTTGTTATAATATATTTTTCACTTTTGTTTTCAATAAATTTATCAAAATCAAATGGATTTTCTCCGTCGCTGTTGCTGAGCTTTTCATAAACATAATCAAGATCAAGATAATATTTTTTCTTCAAAAAATTATCGACACTCATATATTCTTTTCTGAAAGGATAGTCATAATAAAAACGATAATTTCTGCCGCGCTGTCCCGATGCAAAGGAAGCAAGATTTGCACTTCCCGCCGATATTCCTATTATCATATCAAATGAAATATTATTATCAAGACACCAATCAAAAACACCGGCGCCGTAAATTCCTCTGAGTCCGCCGCCGCAATCAATAATACACGTCTTCATATTTTTCCTTTCACTATTTTATATCTTTAAGATAATTTACATTTTCCGATCTCTTTAATAATGTTGCCGTAGAAATCGGAGAAATATACATTGTTTTCTTCTTTGATTTTTTTTTGCAGGTAATTATAAAGGATTTCGGAAGATCATAGCTTACATTTACAACATTTCCGTTCTTCTGCATTGTTTTGAGATAATCCCTTGTCGGCTTTGAAACTGTTGTTGTATCGAGGTCAAATATTCCTATTATATCGTCTTCAATTATAACCGTATCCTGTCCGAGATGAAGAAACATAATTATTCTCCTTTTATTTTTCCGTCACATATTTCAAAAACCTTATCGGAATTTATTTTATTTCTATGCGACGGATCGCAGCAGGTAACAAAAACCTGCCAGCCGTCAAAAAATTTCATTAAATATTTTTGTCTGTTTTCGTCCAGCTCACTCATAACATCGTCCATTAAAGCAACGGGCTGTTCTCCGGAAATATTCTTTAACAAGGTTGCTTCTCCTATTTTTAATGAAAGAGCACATGAACGCTGCTGTCCCTGTGAACCGTAATTTCTAACATTCATATCGTCAAGATATATTTCAAGGTCATCCTTGTGCGGACCGTAAGAGGTTGCCTGTCTTGCAATGTCTCTCTCGTGATTTTTCGAAAGAATTTTATACAATATTTCCGACCATTCAACATTGTTTGTTCCCTCTTCTTTCAAAGAGTTTACATACATAATTTTCATTTTTTCGCGTCCGTTTGAAATGTCGGAATATATCTGCGGCGCATACTCTTTCATATTTTTTAAATAATTAAGTCTGTAATCAATTATTCTTCCGCCATATCTCGCTATTTCTTCGTCAAAAACAAAAAGCAGATCTTCACCTTTTTTTTCGGTTCCGATTTGCTTTAATAATGAATTTCTTTGTACAATTACTTTATTATATTTTGAAAGCAAAGCGGCATAATTTGGTTTTATCAAACTGATTGCAATGTCGATAAATTTTCTTTTTTCCGACGGTCCGTCTCTGATAACAGAAAGAACGGACGGCGAAAAAACAACAGCCTGAAATTCACCGAGAAATTTTCTCGGTGAAATCTGTTTTATGCCGTTCAGAAATGCCTCTTTTTTATCACTTATTATAAGCTTTGCATCCTGCTCTCTTTCATTTGAAAAAAAGTTTGTAAAAAGCTCTGCTGTTTCCGCATTTTTTTTTATGAGTTCAATATTTTTTCTTGTTCTGAAGCTGTTACATCCCGTAAAAAGCCATATACTTTCAATTATATTGGTTTTTCCGTGTCCGTTTTCACCGTAAATAACATTTATTCCGTTAGCCGGTTCAAACTCCATATATTCAATATTACGGAAATTTTTTATAACAGCTCTTTCAATATTCATAACAATTAGCAGAAACAGCCTTTTTCGGCATTTCCTTTCTTAGATTATCTCATATATTTTTCTTTCAAATTCAACCTTATCGCCGACGTGAAGCTTCTTTCCTCTTTGTTCGCAGATTTCTCCGTTTACCTTTATTTCTCCGTCCTGAATCACAATTTTTGCGTGACCTCCAGACTGAACTGCATCACAAAGCTTTAAAAAAGCATCAAGTCTTATAAAGTCGGTTGAAATATGTTTTTTTATTACTTCTTTTTCTTTAATTTTTAATTTAATTTTTCTTTTATCAACCATTTTTCTTTAACCTCACGGGAAGAACAAGGAATGTAAAACTGTCTCCCTCTGTCGGTAAAATAAGTATCGGAGAAACAGCGCCGTTAAGAATAATTTTTACTCTGTCCGTATTGCAGGCTCTGAGAGCTTCAAGAAAATATCTGTTGTTAAATCCTATCTCAACTCTGCTTCCTTCAACATCGGCATTTACCTTGTCGCTCGCCGTTCCGAGAGAAGTTATACTTGAAATTCTTATAAAACCTGAATCAAAAACGCAGTTGATAAGGCTCTTTGTTCTGTCGGTTATAATAAGAGAGGTTCTTTCAATACTTTCTATAAGGCTTCTTGTATCAACTTCAACCGTAGTCTGCGCCGTTGTCGGAATAGTTGACTTATAATTAAGAAATTCTCCTTCAAGCAGGCGTGAAATGACGCTGTATCCGTTTACTTCAAAGATAATATGGCGCTTTCCGACTCCTATTGAAATTTCGGTTTCTTCTTCATTCTCTTCTTCAACTGAAATCTTAATAATTTCGTTCATCGTTTTCGCCGGAACAATGAATGTAATGTCTTCGCCTTTATAATCAATAAACTCTTTTCTTATTGCCATTCTGAAACCGTCAACGGCAATAAGCTTCAGTTCGTTGTCCGAAATTTCAAATTTTATACCCGTGTAAACAACCTTTGTGTCCGTAACAGCAACGGCAAAAATAGTCTGTTTAACCATCTCTTCAAGCTGCTTTTTATTGAGATTGATTGAAAATCCTCCCTGAACAGTCGGAAGCTCCGGATATTCGTCCGCCGAAATACCCATTATTTCATACTTTATATCGCCGCTTCTGATTACGGCAAGGTTTCTTTCGTCTGAATCAAATGAAACAGTCTGATTGGGAATTTTACGCAGAATTTCGCAGAGAATTTTTGCATTTATTATAATTGCTCCCTCTTCTTCGACCTTGGCATAAATATTTGTGTTTATGCCTATCTCAAGATCATAACCCGTAAGAGAGAGACCGCTTCCTGTGGTTTTAATAAGAATACCCTCTGCTCCGGGAATGGAAGATTTTGAAGATACTGCTCTCTGAACGTTTTGACAGGCGATAGAGAGGACTGAAGTTTCACATACGAATTTCATTAAAATTCCTCCTGTTACGGTTACTTCTGATTGAAGCAAAATTTCTTAGTTTTTGGTTTCAGATAAAATAAATAATATAAATATTATAGTATTAGTAGTAGGGGCTGTTAAAAATGTGGAAAACAAGTAAATATGTTGAAACAGCGTTATTTAAAGTAAAAAACCGGTGTTGAAATTCTGTTTAATATTTTGTGAAAAATTCTGTCAACAATTTATCAATGTTTAAATGTTGAAAGCTGTTGAAAGAATGTTTAAAAAAGTGTGGAAAATTTTACAGAATTTGTCTTCCCTCAATGGCCCTTGTTAAAGTGATTTCATCGGCATATTCGAGATCTGCTCCGACGGGGACACCGTAAGCAAGTCTCGAAACTTTTATGCCCATCGGTTTTATGAGCCGCGAAATATACATCGCTGTCGCTTCACCCTCAACGGTCGGATTTGTAGCCATAATGATTTCTTTTATGCTGTCATCACTGAGACGCGAAATAAGTTCTTTTATGGTTATTTCATCGGGACCGATACCGTTCATCGGAGAAATTGAACCGTGAAGAACGTGATATAATCCGTTATATTCCTTTGTGCGCTCAATGGCAATAACATCCTTTGATGACTCAACAACGCAAATAACGGAACGGTCTCTTTTCTCATCGCTGCAAACAGAACATATATCGCTGTCCGTGAGGTCACAACAAACCTTACAGCGGTGTATTTTTTCCTTTGCCAACAGAATATTATCGGCAAATTTTTTTGCGTCAGAATCGGACATTCCGAGAATGTAGAAAGCTAACTTTTGTGCGCTTTTGTGACCTATTCCCGGCATACGTTCAAATTGCTCGATAAGATTTGTCAGCGGAATTACATTGCGTGCCATTAAAACAGTCCCGGAATGGAAAGTCCGCCCTTAGCCTTTTCCATACCCTGATCCATTGCGTCGTTTGCTTTCTTGATGCTTTCATTGAGAGCGGAAATAAGAAGATCCTCAAGCATTTCGATATCTTCGGGATCAACAACATCCGGCTGCATTTTTATTGAGAGAACCTCATGAGAACCGTTGACGGTAACTTCAACTGCACCACCGCCGACTGAAGAAGTGTACTCGGTAGCTTCAATTTCCTCCTGGATTCTTGTCATATCCTCTTGCATCTGCTGGATTTTTTTCATCATATTGCCCTGATTCTGAGCACCCGGTATTCTTGCTTTCATTGTAATTATCCTTTCTGGTTAAGAAGTTTTTTCCATTATTTTTCTAAATAGCGAGTAAAGCGGCGGAATAAAGAAAAATATCGGAATTATAATTTTATTTTTTACAGAAATATTTTTGCACTTCAAAAACGGCATAATATATCTTTTAAAATAATCGTTTAGAGGCTTTTTAAACTTTTTTTCATTTGGTGTTTTTTTAGTATTAAATCTGTATGATAATGTTGATTTAATTCCACTTTCAAGATAAAGTGTAGAAAGATTTGTATTTTTATCTTTTAAAATGTCATAGCAAATAAATCTTGTTGTTATAAGATCAAACCATTTTTCATTCCAAAGGTTAACAGAAGTTACACCTTGGGGATTTATATAATAATTATATAAATTTATATCAACAAATACGATTTTATTGGCTTTTGAAAATAGCTGAATAAAAAAAACAGTATCTTCGCCTATTCTGTAATTTTGGAATCTTGTGTTGCTAAGAAATTTTTTTGATATTAACTTTGACCAAACCGTGAAAAAAATAAGATCATATTTATCTTTAAGTATATCTTTATCAAGACTTAAGAATTTCTCAACAGAAAAATCTTCACATTTATAATCAAAATGTTCTTCTTTTATTTCAGAAGTTTTTTTATATCCGCAAACTGAAAAATCACAATTATTTTCCGTGACGGCTCTGTAAAGAAACTCATACATTTGCGGCTGAATAAAATCATCGGAATCAACAAATCCTATGTAGTCACCTTTTGCATTATCAATGCCGAAATTTCTTGCAGATGATACTCCTTTTCCGGGACTTTTTAAAGGAATTATTCTGCTGTCCTTTAATGAATATTCTTTTATAATATTAAAAGTATTATCGCTGCTTCCGTCATCAACACATAAAACCTCAAAATCGGTAAAAGTTTGATTAAGAACAGAATCAAGACAGCGAGAAATGTTTTTTTCTTCGTTGAATGATGGAATTATTATACTGATAGCAGGATTCATAATTATCACCCGTTAATTTTATTTATCAAATCAGCCAACGGATCTTTTATGTTTCTTTCAGGCTCATTTGATTTGTATATTCCGAGCCGATATTTTTTTCCGGTAACGTCAAATATAGCCTTTTTTATAGCTGTTGAATGATTTGCCTGACGAATAAACTGGGAAAATACAGGATTATCGCATTTTATAAGGATAAAATCTCCTCTTAAGTATGCGGACGACATTCCGAGAATACCTGTCAAAGGCTTGTCCGAAACATCAAGCAAAGCGAGAACCTCTCCCCATTGATTGAATATTGTATCCTCTTCGTTATCATTGTGGGTTGGCTTTTCTTCCGGTTTTTCTGAAATTTTCTCAGTTGAATTGTTGCTTATTATCCGTTCAGGTTCCTTTTTCTGTTCAACAGTAGTATCGGAATTTGTATTTGTTTTTTGAATCGGCATTTCAGAATTACCTGTGCCGCTGACAACAACGGTATTCTTATCGGTAATTCCGGGAACGCTCATTTTTATCGCAGTCAGTTCCATTTCGGTACGCTTGCTTGTACTGTTTTTAAGGATACCCTCAGCCTCTTCAAGCGTTGAAATGCAGTTAAGAATCTTATAAAGATTTATTTCGTCGGCTTGCTTTCTGTAAAGCTCAAGATCGTGATCCGTGCAAACTATGAGCTTCTGAGGCTCTTTTACCGTTTTGATAATCATCATATTGCGGTAATGATTTATCAGCTCGGAGCAAAGCCTTTCCATATCACAAGAATCTCGATGAAGTCTATCAATTATCGAAAGAACCTCCGACGGATTATTTTTGTTTATGTTGTCAACAAGGCTGAAAAGATGATCCTTTCCTGCAAGACCTGCGGCGTTGCTGACAATTTCAGCCGTGACATGATCGCTGATTCCTGCACATCGGTCAAGAATTGATAAAGCGTCGCGCATAGCTCCGTCAGCTATTCTTGCTATGAGCAGTGCGGCATCGTCATCAAGCTGTATCTTTTCTTCGCCGGAAACATATTTGAGCCTTTCGCTGATATTTTCTGGAGTAATTCTGTGAAAATCAAAACGCTGACATCTTGAAAGAATTGTCGCAGGCAGTTTATGTACTTCGGTTGTAGCAAGCACAAATTTGACATGCTCCGGCGGCTCTTCAAGAGTTTTAAGCAAGGCATTAAAGGCTCCGATTGAAAGCATGTGAACCTCGTCGATTATATACACACGATATTTTGTGTGAACGGGAGTATAGTTTGCTTCTTCGCGGAGATCGCGGATATTGTCAACGCCGTTGTTGCTTGCGGCATCAATTTCAATGACATCAAGTATCGAACCGTCGTCAATTCCTTTGCAGACAGCACATTCGTTACACGGATTTCCGTTGTGAGCGTGCGGACAGTTGACAGCCTTGGCAAAAATTTTGGCGCAGGTGGTTTTACCCGTACCCCTTGAGCCTGTGAAAAGATAAGCGTGGGAAACCTTGCCTGACTCAATTTCGTGAGCAAGGGTTGAAGTAATATGCTCCTGACCGACAACATCGCTGAAAGTCTGAGGTCTCCATTTTCTGTAAAGAACTCTGTACAAAACATATCACTCCTTTTTCATTAAATATTGAAAAAAGCATTATCTCAGTCACATGGTGTGCAGGCCGTACTGTGTCGCACGGTGTTAACCGCTTAATGCTGCTCGGTTCCCCGCCTGACATGGTTCGCGGCACCCCGTCGCACAGGACCAACACACCACATGACTGAAATAATGCTTCAGATATAATCTCCTGCAATATCTTAATTATTATAATATATTTTTGGTGTTTTAGCAAGAGATTTTATAAAAATTTATTGATTTTCCTCTGACTTTTTACGCTTGCCGACATATTTTTTTACCAGCAATACAATAATCACAATCGGTATGGCGCAAATTGCGGCAAGAACGATATATTTCATCGGAATAAGGTCATAAATTCCGTCGCCGAGAATTGTAAAAGCGATGACTCTCTGCGCAATTCCGAGAACGGAAAGCAGCAAATATGGTAAAAATTTAAAATCAAACGCGCCCATGAAAAGAGATGAAAAATCTATCGGAAAAGCGGGGATAAGACGCATCAAAAAAATAGCGGCATTTGTGTTTTTATCAAGCATGGAAAAAAACTTATCGCCGGCTTTTGTGTTTCTGATCTTCTTTTCGACGGCGTCTTTGCCGAGAAATTTACCCATAAAAAATGTTACCGTGACCTCAATTGCAATGCCGAGAAGATTGACAATAACCGCTCGTTTGGTGTCGAAAGCCATACCAACGGAAATATAAACAAGGGATGCCGGTATAACCATTAAAACGGCTTTGACGGCGTAAACGCCGAGAATAATAAGCTCGGCAATGAAAATTGAAGAAGCTCCCGCAATCAAAACACGGATGTCAAGATTTGAAAGATAATCATAGTTGACGATTGCCGTGACAAAAACGGCGGCGGCAATTACAATTTTTATTATATTTTTGGCGGTATCTTTTTTCATAGGTTTCTCCGAAATTTGTAATTTATAATATTATACCACAAACAGAATAAAAAGAAAACGAAAGCCGAAAATTATTCGACTTTCGTTGTGTGTTTTAGTTTCAGCACATTTTCTCTTTGATGTGAGAAAGTCTTTCGAGAGCTTCGTTAAGCGTGTCGTCTTTCTTTGCGAAGTGAACACGAACGATGTTGTTGATTCCTTTTTCATTGAAGAAAGATGTTCCCGGAACGCAGGCAACGCCGACCTTCTGAGCCATTTCAAGACAGAAATCAACGTCGGACTGACCCGGCTTGAGGAACGGTGCAATGTCGGCAAGGACGAAATATGCGCCCTGCGGATCCGTGTAAGGAATACCGATACGGTCAAGTCCCTCTGTGAAGAGCTTTTTCATGTGAGCATAGTGTGCGCCGAACTGCTCGTAGTAGCTGTCGGGCATATTAAGACCTACGCAGGCAGCCTCCATAAGCGGAGAAGCTGCACCGACTGCGTTGAAGTCGTGGTACTGCTTGATTCTGTCCATGAGGTGCTTCGGAGCGATAGCGTAGCCGAGACGCCAGCCGGTGATTGAATATGTCTTGGAGAGTGAGGAACAGCTAACTGTTCTTTCCCACATTCCGTCGAGACTGTTCATATAAGTATGCTTGTGTCCCTCATAGATAATGTGTTCGTAAACCTCGTCCATGATTGCATAAACGTCATACTTTATGCAAAGATCGGCGATTGTTCTCAGCTCATCATAGGTGAAAACCTTGCCGCTCGGATTTGAGGGGTTACAGATAAGAATTGCTTTTGCGCCCTTTTTGAACTCTGCCTCAATAACATTCGGGTCAAAGTTGAACTCAGGCGGAACAAGCGGAACGAAAACGGGTTCGCAGTCCGCCATAATAGCCTGCGCTCTGTAATTTTCAAAATAGGGTGAGAACATAACGATTCTGTCGCCCGGATTTGTGAGGGCGAAAATCGTGTCTACCATAGCTTCGGTTGAACCGATAGTAACAACCATTTCTGTGTTGGGGTCAAGCTCGCGACCCATAAAACGACCGCACTTTCTTGCAAGCGCCTCACGGAAATTCGGAGCACCCATTGTGATCGGGTACTGGTGAGGGCCGATATGAGCTACCTCGGCAAGACGATCCGTGATCTCTTTCGGAGGATCAAAATCGGGAAAGCCTTGAGCAAGGTTGATCGCGCCGCAGTCAAGAGAAACTCTTGTCATTCTTCTGATGACAGAATCGGTGAAAAGTGCATTTTTTCTGCTTAATTCCTGCATTGTTATATATTCCTTTCTTAACAAACCGACCGAAAGGAAAGTCGATTTATTTTATTTTGCTTAGATTTTTATGTCATTCCTTGGCTAATTCAAGAAAACGGAACAATGCGACAGAGAAGATAAAGGTATTTAAAAACACTTATCTCTTCCACCGCAAGCTGTCCACCTCCACTTACAATAAGCGGAGACAGACTTGTTGTTAATTTGATGACATATAAATAATACTCCGCCAATCGGGAAAAATCAATATTTATTTTATTCCGAGATCGGCACCGCTTGCCACAACTACCGAATTTTTTTGGAGCACGGATGTGAAGCCGTCAACGTCCTTGACCTTGAATATCATATACGCAAGTCCATCTGTCTGTCCGAATACGGAATACATATATTCAATGTCGATGTTCTCTTTCGATATAATGTTGAGAAGCTCGTTGAGTCCGCCTGCCTTGTTCGGTACAGCCGCGGCGGCAACGGGGGTCTCGGTAACGATAAATCCGTTGTTACGCAGGAGCTTTGCGGCTTCGTCAGAATCATCGGAAATCAATCTGATAATGCCGTAATCCGCTGTCTCCGCAATGTTGAGAGCCTTGAGGTCAATATTGTTGTCCGACAGGAGCTTTGTTATTTCCGAAAGCTGACCTGCACGGTTTTCAAGAAAAACTGAAATCTGAGTAATTGACATTGTCCTGCCTCCTTAAATTTTTCTCTTATCAATAACGCGGACTGCCTTGCCCTCGCTTCTTGTGATTGACTTGGGAGCAACAAGGCGAACCTTGGTGTAAATTCCGAGCATCGCCTTGAGAGAGGCAACAAGGGATTTCTCCATTTCGGTAATCTTGCCGAGACTGTCGGAGAAGTTGTCCTGAGTCATTTCTACCATAACTTCAAGCGTGTCGCTGTTGTTTACGCGGTCAACAATGATCTGGTAGTTAGCCTGATAGCCCTGTTCGAGCAATACTGTTTCGATCTGTGACGGGAATACGTTGACGCCCTTGACGATAAGCATATCGTCGCTTCTGCCCATCGGCTTGCACATTTTAACAAGCGTTCTGCCGCAGGAGCATTTCTCTCTTGTGAGGACACAGATATCGCGCGTTCTGTATCTGAGGAGCGGGAAAGCTTCCTTTGTGATTGAAGTGAAAACAAGCTCGCCCTGAGTTCCGTCGGGAAGAACCTCGCCCGTGTCGGGGTCGATAATTTCGGCAATGAAGTGATCCTCGTTGATGTGCATACCTGTCTGTTCGGAACACTCAAATGCAACGCCGGGGCCGCTGATTTCGGTCAGACCGTAGATGTCATAAGCCTTGATGCCGAGCTGATTCTGAATTTCCTGACGCATTTTTTCGCTCCAGGCTTCTGCGCCGAAAATGCCTGCCTTGAGCTTGATTTTATCTCTGAGACCGCGCTCGTGGATGCTTTCCGCAAGGTATGCGGCGTAAGAGGGGGTACAGCAGAGAATGGTTGATTCAAGATCGGTCATAAACTGAAGCTGTCTGTCCGTGTTGCCCGAAGACATCGGAAGTGTGAGACTGCCGACCTTGTGGCTGCCGCCGTGAAATCCTGCACCGCCAGTGAAAAGACCGTAGCCGTAAGCTACCTGAACAACATCCTCATTTGTTGCGCCTGCCGCAACGAGCGCTCTGGCACAGCAGTCCTCCCAAAGGTCAATGTCGTGCTGAGTGTAGAAAGCGACAACACGTCTGCCCGTTGTGCCCGATGTGGACTGGATTCTTACGCAGTCCTTTAACGGAGAAGCAAGCAGTCCGTAAGGATAAGCGTCGCGAAGATCCGCCTTGGAGAGGAACGGAAGCTTGTGAAGATCGTCAACGCCCTTAATGTCGTCGGGAGTGACGCCCTTTTCTTCCATCTTTTTTCTGTAATAGGGGACGTTGTCCCAAACGTGTTTGACCTGCTTAACAAGTCTTTCGTCCTGAAGCTCACGGATTTTTTCCGGTGAGGCACATTCAATTTCTTTCTGATAGTATCTTTCCATAGAAAAGTCTCCTGTTTATGCGTCCTTGCCGAGTGTGAAAGCCTTTTTGTTTATTTCAAGGAACTTTGCCGGCACGCTCTTTTCGATTGCCGCCATCCATTCCTCTGTTGTGAAGTCAAAGTACTTAGAAAGTCTGCCCATAAGTACAAGGTTGACCGCCTTTGACGTGCCTGCCTCTTCGGCGAGCGAAAGGGCGTCTATTGCGTCAAGTTTGACGCCGAGAGCCTTGATTTTTTCAACAAGCTCGGTCGGATATTCCGCCGCACCTGTGATAACGGGCATCGGGTTAATTTCCTGAGTGTTTGTGATTATCGTTCCGTCCGGTCTGAGGTACTCCGTCCAGCGTGCCGCTTCAAGAAGCTCAAATGAAATGATGATATCCGCTTCGCCCTTGTCGATGATCGGCGAATAAACCTTGTCTCCGTAACGGACGTAGGTGACAACGCTGCCGCCGCGCTGGCTCATTCCGTGAACCTCGCTGACCTTAACATCGTAGCCATTTTCGAGCAGGAGTCTGCCGAGAAGCTTACTTGCAAGAAGTGTTCCCTGACCGCCGACTCCGACGATCATAATATTTTTTGTCTGCATAATCAGGACTCCTTTCCGTTCGGAAGTGCGCCGAGCTTGCAGAGCTGACTGCAAACACCGCATCCGGTACAAAGCGTTGCGTCGATTTTTACCTTGCCGTCAACAATGCTGATGGCAGGACAGCCTATCTTCATACAGGACTTACAGCCGACACACTTTGTCGGATCGGCAGTAATCGGTCCGTTGTGCTTAACATATTTAAGGAGCGCACACGGTCTTCTGGAGATGATAACCGACGGCTCGTCTGCCGCAAGCTCCTCCTTGACCGCGTCGTCACATTCCTTGAGGTTATACGGGTCAACGACTCTGACTCTCTTGATACCGACGGAGCGGCAGAGAGTTTCAAGGTCGATCTTCGTACACGGGTCACCCTTGAGGTTGAAGCCCGTTGTCGGGTTCTGCTGGTGACCTGTCATACCCGTGATGGAGTTATCGAGAATGATAACGGTCGAATTTGATTCGTTGTATGCAATGTTAATGAGTCCGGTTACGCCCGAATGCATAAAGGTGGAATCACCGATAACCGCAACGGTTTTGCCGTCGCTCTTGCCCTCGTTAGCCTTGTTAAAGCCGTGAATACCGGAAACGGAAGCGCCCATACAAATCGTTGTGTCGATTGCGGCAAGCGGCGGAACTGCGCCGAGCGTGTAACAGCCGATATCGCCGAAAACGGTGAGCTTATTCTTTTTGAGCGTGTAGAAAAGTCCTCTGTGCGGACAGCCTGCACACATAACCGGGGGTCTTGCCGGGATATTCTCGTCAAGCTTCTTTCCGCAGTCGGGAGCGAAGCCGAGCTTTTCGGCAACAATATTCTGGCTCAGCTCGTCAATGCAGCTAAACAGCTCCTTGCCCGTCACATCAACGCCGATGCTGCGGCAATGGGTTTCGATAATGCCGTCAAGCTCTTCAATAACGATCACCTTGTCAACGGATTTTGCAAATTCCTGAATCTTCTTAATCGGCAGGGGATTTATCATACCGATTTTGAGAACCGGATATTTGTCGCCGCAGACCTCTTTTGCGTACTGATAGCTTGTGCTTGATGTGATGATACCGATCGAGTGATCGCTGCCGTCCTCAATGCGGTTGAACGGCGCAGTCTCGGCGTACTCGGTGAGAGCCGCTGTTCTTTCCTCAACGATCGGGTGACGGCGTTTTGCATTGCCGGGCATCATAATATATTTCGCACCGTCTTTTTCGTATGTTTTTGAGGTTTCCTCTCTGTCCGAGGTCTCAATAACGCTCTGAGAGTGGGCAACCCTTGTGCACATCTTGATAAAAACGGGTGTGTCATATTTTTCCGAAATTTCATAAGCGAGCTTCGTGAAGCTGAGGGATTCGCCTGCGTCAGCCGGCTCAAGCATCGGGAGCTTTGCGGCAATGGCGTAGTGACGTGAATCCTGCTCGTTCTGCGAGCTGTGCATACCTGCGTCGTCGGCAACGCCGATTATCATGCCTGCATTTACGCCCGTGTAGGAAATTGTGAAAACGGGGTCGGCGGCAACGTTAAGACCGACATGCTTCATTGAGCAGAAGCTTCTTTTGCCTGCAACACAGGCGCCGAAAGCGGCTTCAACAGCCACCTTTTCGTTCGGAGCCCATTCGGCATAGATCTCCTTGTATTTTGCGGCGTATTCCGTGATTTCCGTACTCGGTGTGCCCGGGTAGCTGGAAACAAATGAACAGCCGGCTTCGTAAAGTCCTCTGGCAACCGCTTCGTTGCCGAGCATCAATTGTTTCATTGTTATTACCTCCTTAGCCAGTAATCTGTGATTCAACAAGTCTGCCTCGGCAATACTTTGCCCTGAGGACAGGCTTTTCTATCTTGCCCGTTGGATTACGGGGTACCTTTTCAAATATAATCTTTTTGGGACGCTTGTACCTTGGCAGCTCCTCGCAGAAATCGTTGATTTCCTCTTCGGTGCAGGTCATGCCGTCCTTGATTTCAATAATCGCCGCTGTGATCTCACCGAGTCTGTGGTCGGGAATACCGATAACGGCAACGTCCTTGATTTTGTCGTTGCGGCGCAGGAAGTCCTCAATCTGAACGGGATAAATATTTTCACCGCCGGAGATGACAACGTCCTTTTTACGGTCAACGAGGTAGATGAATCCGTCCTCGTCTTCGCGCGCCATATCGCCTGTGTAAAGCCAGTCGCCCTTGAGTATCTCGTCGGTCGCTTCCGGGTTGTTGTAGTATTCTATCATCACGCCGGGACCCTTGACTGCAAGCTCGCCGACTTCGCCCTGCTTGACGGGTTCGCCGTGGTCGTCAATAATTTTTGTCTCCCAAAGGTAGCCTGCCTTGCCGATCGCGCCGACCTTGTCGATGTTTTCAACGCCAAGGTGAACACAGCCCGGTCCGAGCGATTCGCTGAGTCCGTAGTTTGTGTCGTACTGATGGTGCGGGAAAATCTTTTTCCACCTGTGAATGAGGCTCGGCGGAACCGGCTGAGCGCCGATATGCATAAGCCTCCATTGGTCAAGCAGATAATGATTGAGGTTGATTCTGCCCGAATCTATCGCGTCCAGAATGTCCTGCGCCCACGGAACGAGAAGCCAAACTATCGTACATTTCTCTTCCGTAATTGTGCGGAGTATCCATTCGGGCTTTATGCCGCGGAGAATAACGGTTTTTCCGCCGACGAGCAGACTGCCGAACCAATGCATCTTTGCGCCCGTGTGATAGAGCGGAGGAATACAGAGAAAAACATCGTCTTTCTGCTGTCCGTGATGCTTCTGTTCCGTCAGGCAGGAGCAATAGAGCGCCTTGTGGCGGTGAAGAATCGCTTTTGGAAATCCCGTTGTGCCCGATGAAAAATAAATCGCGGCGTAGTCGTTCTCGTCAAGTGCAATCGGCGGAAGCGAGGAGGAGCAGTAACGAATGAGCGTCATACAGTTTTCGGCATATTCGGGAGTGTTGCTGCCGACAAAAAGAGTGATTTTGATGTTTTTGAGCTCGTTATGTATCGGGTCAACACGGCTGACAAATTCGGGACCGAAAACAAAAACCTCAACGTCCGCCAGTTCGAGACAGTATTTTATTTCGTCGCTCGAATAGCGGTAGTTCATCGGCACGGCGATACAGCCTGCCTTGAGTATTCCGAAGTAAATCGGGAGCCATTCGATGCAGTTCATCAGGAGAATTGCTACCTTAGTGCCTCTTTTAACATTGCGGCTGAGCAAAAGATTTGCAAATCGGTTTGCCCTGCGGTCAAAGTCTTTCCAAGAAATTTCACGGCGGTACGGTGTACCGGGGCTTGCACTTTCTATAAGACTTGCTTCACGCCAGGTTACGGCGTTGTCGCGTTCAACCGACGGATTAACTTCGACCAAAGCCGTGTCCGAGGGGTAGAGACGGGCGTTCTTTTCAAGAAGCTCCGTAATGACCATTTTTTTCACCTCTGAAAGATTTAAAATCCATATAGATTTAATAGTATAATATGTAAAATACTTTACCACTTTTAACTGATAAAGTCAATGCGTTTTGTGAAAATGTTGTCGAATAAAATGCGGATATATTCGGTGTGCAAAACATAATAATATTTTATCATATTCCGCGGTAATTTGTCTACAACAAGCCGAAAATCACTTGAACACGAACTGAACAAGGAGCATATAGCAAATCGTGCCTCCGGCAATGGAGAGAAGCATCTGCTTTTTCCACAGGTGCAGCAGAACGACCACCACAATGGCAATGAGTTCGGGCAGACCGTGGGTTCCGCTGAGAATTTCCACATTTCTCAGGCAGTAAACAACCAGCATCGCGAACACCGCCGCCGGCAGAGCCTTGCCAAGGTATTCAATAAACTTCGGTGTTTCGCGTTTTTTCGACTGGAAAACGGCGAACGGAAGAAATCTTGTTATCATTGTCGCAACCGCGCATATAGCGATTGTGATTATACGCTGTGTTACCGTCATTCGAGTCCGTCTCCTCTCTTGATGGGCTTACGCAGAGCCGTAAGCAGGAAAAGTATAAACAGCATTGTCGGAATCATAAATGAATCCGAGCCGAAAATCAGCAGACATACCACCGAGGCAAAAAGACCTATCAGCGATGTGTAGTGCTTCTTTTCTTTCATCCATTGTTCAAGGAATATGACAACGAACATTGCAGTCATAACGAAGTCGAGACCCGTTGTGTCAAAGGTTATGAGCGAGCCGACAAGTCCGCCGATGAACGAACCGTTCACCCAATAAATATGATCAAGAAGTGTTACCGCCGTCATAAACCAGCCCTTGTCAATTCCGTCGGGAATCTCTGCCGAGCAGTTTACGGAGAATGTTTCGTCGCACATTCCGAAAATCAGATAATATTTTTTTATGCCGACATTTTTGTATTTGTCGAGCATCGACAGACCGTAGAAAAGGTGTCTTGCCTGAATCATCAGGGACATTATAAGCGTCTGGATCGGCGCAAACGGGCTGAGAAGCATTGAAACGGCAACAAACTCAATCGAGCCGCCGAAAACGACAATGCTCATCACGAGCGGATACCAAAAGCTGAAACCCGAAATATTCATCATAACTCCGAATGTAAATCCGAGGAACGAAAAGCCCGCAAGAATGGGGATCGTGTGCGGAAAAGCGGCTTTGAAAGCATCGAATATCATTCGTTTCTTTTTCATATAAAGGACCTCGCTGAACGTATAAATATACATTATATACATTTTAAAATTATAGTATGACTTTGTCAATGTCAAAGGCTTCAAACTTTCCCCGGCAAAGCCGTAATTATTATTGAAAAAGCTTTAAAATATGATGTAAATTGTGATATACGCGCAACCTATGCAAATTATCCCACCGCAAATAAGCAAAAAAATCCTGCCGGGAGGCTTTAAGTTTTGATGAAACCTTAATCGTAGGGTGTGATGCCCACATCACACCGAGAAAACTTGTATCAACCCCTCCGACTTCGCCGTAAACCGCCGAAGTCATATCCTCTAACAAATAGGAAATGCCGGACTTATACAAACCAATTATTATATTTTTCGCATTGTATAAAAAATCAATTATAATTCAAAAAATGATATCTTACTCAATCAATTTTACCGACAGCTTTCATAAAGGGAAATTTGTGTAATTCCCAACAAAAAAACGGCACGGGAATCCGTGCCGCCCAGTTTGTATTTATATTTCTTCAAATCCGGTTTCCTCAATCATCCTTGAGAAAAGTTCCGATGCGCAGTCAAAAATTTCTGCGCCTTTCTGTGTATATTCAATGCGGTTGGTGCCGCATCTCTTCGCGAACTGCTCGCCGATATTGTGTGACGAATCTCCGTCCTTTTTCAAAGCAAGGAGATAAAAAGTGAACGCGCTTCCATCGGAAATGTTGTCGTAGTAGCCTTTCTCTTCCGTTTTAAGATAGTCATACATCGAGGTGCTGACCGCGTCCGCGAGAATGTCGGAGTGAATCCCGTTGCGAATTGAAAACTCCGCCGTAAATGTCAGCAGAACCCGAACGCAATAAAGCTCCGCGGCAGGCATATTCCTGCAAAAAGATTCAAGCTCCGTGCTGTCGGGTCTGACCTTAGCCAGTCTGATGCCGAGCTGTTTTGCCTTGTCGCTGTTTCCGTTGCGTTTGTTGCGGTCAATTCCGTCGGAAATCCGAACGAAGTCGTTGGATTCCGAGTTCTCTCCCTTGACATAGATTTTAATATCTCTGTCTTCTCCCATAGTCTTTGTCTCCGATTATTCCGCCTTTGCTTTCTGACGGCGGATCTTTGCTTTGTAGTTTGAAAATTCCGCAAATCTGTCCTCAGGAGTGCTTACGCTTCCGAGTGTGACACAGTTTTTGTTATGTCTGCCGTGGAAATTGCTTCCGCCGATTGCAAGCAAGCCGTTGGTCTTCGCGAGCGCAGCAAATTTCTCAGCCTGCTCGTCGCTGTGTTCGGGGCACCAAGCCTCGAAGCCGTCAATGCCTGCCTCAATAGCCTTTTCGACGATATTTGTTCCGTCGTAAATTCCGGGGTGGGAAAGCACGGCAATTCCGCCGGCGTCGTGAATCGCTTGAATGACCTCGGAAATCTCCGAGAATTTCGGCTTAACAAGGATGTTTTTCTCGCTGTCCTCGTCAAAAAGCTCGTGATAAAGCGAACCGTAAAGCTCGGTCGTAATTCCGCTCTCCACGAGAGCAGACATTATATGAACAGGGTAAACGTTGGTTGAACCCTGAGCACATTTCAAAACAAGATCTGTCGTTATCGGGAAACGCTGAGCCGCCTTAATCATCATGAACTGAGCCGCTCTTTTCCTCGCTACAAGATTTCTGTGGCAGAGGCCCTCAAGACGATCGGGTGAATCGCTCATATAGCCGAGAACAAAAACTTCCTTGCCGTTCTCGCTGTCAAAAGCGGAAATCTCGACGCCCTGAATGACTTTTATACCGTGGCGTTCGCCGATAAGGCGCGCTCTCACCGTTCCTGCAAGGCAGTCATGGTCGGTTACAGCCAAATTCGTAACGCCGCATTTTTCGGCCAAGACAATGATGTCATCTATGCCCAAAGAGCCGTCCGAGAGCTTAGTATGACAATGCAAATCACTGATCATTTTTTAAAAATCCTCCCATTTATACAAAACCGCAATATTATTCTGATTATATTATACTGCAAATATAATGAAAATGCAAGGATTTATTTTTCTTGCCGAAAAAGGAAAAATGACTAAGGCAGCACCATACAAATAATATTATGAAAAGCTGCTTTCAATGACTTTTGAGCATTCCGCCGGCGAATAGACCCACTTGTCGATATGGTCAAGCTCGGTGAAATACTTTATCGGCGGCGTCGGATACTCCGCTTCAAACGCATCAACGATTATGAGCTTGATTTTCATTCTTTCCGGCAGCATACTTTTAATGTATACGCCTGCGTGACAGCCTGCGCTGATGCCCGTCGAGTATTCGGCAAGACCTGCAAGATTCGGGGTCAGCTCAACAAAGATGCCGTAGCTTTCGACGGAACGCACGATTCCGGGCACAGTCTCGCCCGGTGCAAACTCGTCGGCGTTCTGCTCCCATGTGCCGAGAAGCTCCTTGTGTGAAAAAGTCAGACGACCCTGCTCATCAATGGACTTCACGACTACGCGAATCATCTGTCCGACGGAAAATCTGACGGACGGATGCGGTATTCTGGAAACCGAGATGCTGTCGATCGGCAGCAGTCCGTTTATTCCAGCGCCTATATCAAGGAAAACACCGAAGCTTTCCATGTGAGTGACCCTTGCCGTGATAACGTCGCCCGGCACAAGCTTTGAAATGTAGTTATCCACACATTCCTGCTGAACCGCTTTTCGGCTCAGCACGGCGTACTCGCGGTCGTTGTCGTCCTTCTGAAAACCGATAATCTTGAACATAACCGGTTTGTTCACGCGTGAAATCAGAGCAATGTCCCTTACCGAACCGTCGTCGATTCCGAGCGCGCCCTCGTTGTGAGGAATAATTCCGTACATACAGCCGAGATCCACTCTCAGATTATGCTCCTTGTCACAGAGCAGAGCACGCGCCTCGACCGTCTCGTTCATGATGCACGCCTCGTGCAGGGCGTTTGGCGACGAAAGTGCCGCGCGGTTGGCGGGTGTAAGAATAGTTTGACCCTCAGGTTTGAAATTTTGCATTAGTTTTACCACCTTTATTTTATTGAATTAAAATTTTTCTACTAATTTATATGAATTGTATTCCCGATAATGACAAATACATCTATACTTTCGGCATAAAATGTGCTATAATATAACAGAATAGGTTTTTTAAGTAACGAAAGGAGCGATAATATGGACGTTCGCGTGGGCGACAAGCTTGTAATGAAAAAGAATCATCCGTGCGGCTGCAACCGCTTTGACGTTCTGCGTTCGGGAATGGATTTCCGAATCAGGTGCGAAAAGTGCGGACGTGAGGTTATGGTTCCGCGCACAAAGGCGGAAAAAAATATCCGCAAAATAATTCATCCCGAAGATTAGCGTTCTCCGAAAAACAATTTTTATTTTTCGGAGGAATTAGTTATGATTGAAAAGCTCCAGTCTGTTGAGGAGAAATTTGAAAATATAAACGCTCAGCTCTGCGATCCCGACGTTGTGTCCGATATCGAAAGATACCGTACTCTCATGCAGGAGGCGAAGCACCTGACGCCGATAGTCGAAAAGTTCCGTGAATATAAAAAAGTTAATGCCGACTTTGAAGAGGCGCAGGCTTTGCTCAACGAGAGCGGTCTGGACAAGGACTTCCGCGAAATGGCGCAGGAACAGTTTGAGGAATCCAGAGCTATGCTTGAAAAAATAAACGAGGAGCTGAAAGTTCTTCTCCTGCCGCGCGACCCCAATGACGACAAAAACGTTATCATCGAAATCAGGGGCGGAGCCGGCGGCGAGGAATCCGCGCTGTTTGCCAACTCTCTGTTCAGAATGTACTCCATGTACGCCGAATCAAAGGGCTGGAAAACGGAGGTTCTCAATGCCAACCCGACCGAACTCGGCGGATTCAAGGAAATCAGCTTTATGATAAGCGGCGACGGCGCATATTCGCGCTTCAAGTTTGAAAGCGGAGTTCACCGCGTTCAGCGTGTTCCCGAAACCGAATCACAGGGCAGGATCCACACCTCGACCGTTACGGTTGCCGTGCTTCCGGAGGCGGAGGAGGTTGACCTTCAAATAAATCCGACCGACCTTCAGATCGACACATTCCGTTCCAGCGGAGCGGGCGGACAGCACATCAACAAGACCGAGTCCGCAATCCGCATCACCCACATTCCGACGGGAACGGTTGTCGAATGTCAGGACGAACGAAGCCAGTACAAGAACAAGGACAAGGCGATGAAAATTCTGCGTTCGAGGATACTTGAAGCCGAGCGGCAGAAACAAAGCGACGCTATCGCCGGCGAAAGAAAATCGCAGGTCGGAACGGGTGACAGAAGCGAAAGAATCCGCACATACAATTTTCCGCAGGGACGTGTCAGCGACCACAGAATCGGGCTGACTCTTTATAAAATAGAGGCAATAATGAACGGCGATCTCGATGAGCTTACGGACGCTCTGATAACTGCCGATACTGCCGAGAAACTGAAAGCTGAGTAATGATATGGAAACTGAAATACTTGACGGCGGCTCTAAAAAGGACATTGAAAAGGCCGCAGAAATACTGAAAAAGGGCGGACTTGTCGCGATCCCCACCGAGACGGTGTACGGACTTGCGGCGAACGCGCTGAACCCGACCGCCGTTGCAAAAATATTTAAAGCCAAGGGCAGACCGATGGACAATCCGCTGATCGTTCATATCAGCAGGTTTGAGGAGATTTACAGGCTTGTCAAATATGTTCCGCACAAGGCAAAGGAGCTTGCCGACCGCTACTGGCCGGGACCGATGACAATTATTCTGCCGAAATCTGATTTGATTCCCGACGAGGTGAGCGCGGGACTGCCGACGGTTGCCGTGAGGATGCCGTCCCACCCCGTTGCAAGGGCGATAATCGAAAAATCGGGACTTCCGCTTGCCGCACCGTCAGCCAACTCTTCCGGGCTGCCGAGTCCCACAACGGCAAGGCACGTCATGGACGATATGTGCGGGAAAATAGAAGCGGTGGTTGACGGCGGAGCCTGCGACGTGGGCATAGAGTCCACAGTCGTAACGCTTGCAACCGACGTTCCGCGGCTTCTCCGACCAGGCGGAATTACCCACGAACAGCTTGAAGAGGTGCTCGGACACGTGGATATCGACCCCGCGGTTCTGTCGGAGCTGAAGGAGGGGGAACGGCCCTCTTCTCCGGGAATGAAGTACAAGCATTATTCTCCGAAAGCGGAAGTATATATTGTAAACGGAAGCCTGCCGAGCTTCAGGTATCAGCTCGACTCGGATTTCCGTGACGGCGACGCCGCGCTGTGTTTCGACGGCGAGGAAAACTCTCTTTCCGTTCCGTGTCTGTCGTTCGGCAGAAAGGATCATTCGTCGGAGCAGGCGCACACTCTGTTTGACGACCTGCGTAAATTTGACGATATGGGCGTGAAGCGTGTGTTCGTCCGCGCACCGTCTGCCGAGGGCGTCGGTCTCGGAGTTTACAACCGTCTGCTTCGTGCAGCGGCATTCAAAATTCTTGAACCGCCCGTAATCTTCGGCCTGACGGGTCAGAGCGGAGCAGGCAAATCAACAGTCGCCCGTGAGCTTGAGAAAAAGGGATATTTGATAATCGACGGCGATGTTCTGGCTAGGAAAGCCGTTGAATCGCCCGATGTTCTCCGTGCCCTTGTCAAGGAGTTCGGCGACGATATACTTGACGCCGACGGCTCGCTCGTGCGAAGCACTCTTGCAAAACGCGCCTTTGCCAACGAGCACAAGAGACAGCAGCTCAACCGAATAACCCACCCCGAAATAACGCGGCTCACCCTGAGAGAAATCAGGGAGAAATTCACTCCCGAAATGAAGGGTGCCGTTATCGACGCGGCGGCGATATTCGACTGCGAACTGCCGAAATACTGCACAAAAATGATTGCGGTCACCGCCGACATGGACATAAGAACCGAAAGAATAATGAAGCGCGACGGCATTGACCGCGAGGCGGCTCTGCTGAGAATAAATGCTCAGAAAAATGAGCAATATTATATTGAAAGGGCAGACATTGTCGTCCGCAACAACGGCGGCGAAAGCCTGTCCGACCAACTGAGTGAATTATAAAACAATAGCCCTGCACAAACTGTCGGTTTGGGCAAGGCGAAAAAGAATAACTAAACCGTTATACGGTCGAATTTTTAAGGAGGAAATCACAATGGCAGAAGAAAAGACAGAAGTTGAACTTTTATGCGAAAAATTGCTTATGAACAAGAAGCACACCGCCAATATTATCGACGAGGCGGAGTACGCCAAGGCAATGGATTTCGCCGAGGATTATAAAAAATTCCTCAACGACAACAAAACCGAGCGCGAGGTTGCAAAGTTTGTTGTCAGCGAGGCAGAGAAAAAGGGATTTGTTCCCTTTGATAAGTCTAAAAAGTACGCGCCCGGCGACAAGGTATATTACCTCAACCGCAAAAAGGCGGTTATTCTTGCAGTCATCGGCAAAAAGAGCGTCGGCGAGGGTGTAAGAATCGCGGCGGCACACATTGACTCACCGCGCCTTGACCTCAAACCGAATCCGCTCTATGAATCTAACGAAATCGCACTCTTCAAAACTCATTACTACGGCGGCATAAAGAAGTATCAATGGACAACTATTCCGATGTCACTTCACGGTGTTGTCGTTCTCAGGGACGGCACAGAGGTTGAGGTCAGCGTCGGCGAAAAAGAGGGCGAGCCGCAGTTCGTTATTTCAGACCTGCTTCCCCACCTTTCAAAGGAGCAGGACAAGAGAAATCTTGACGACGGAATCAAGGGCGAAGAGCTGAACGTTATCGTCGGTTCGCTTCCGTTCAAGTCCGACAAGGGCAGCGAGCTTGTCAAGCTCAACATTCTCAAGCTTCTCAATGAAAAATACGGTATGACCGAGGAGGATTTCCTCACCGCCGAGCTTGAAATGGTGCCGGCGGCAAAGGTGACGGACATCGGCTTCGACCGCAGCCTGATCGGCGGATACGGCCACGACGACCGCGTCTGCGCTTATCCCGAATTTAGGGCAATTCTTGATCTCGACGAAACTCCGGAGTACACGGCGCTTGCCGTTCTCACCGACAAGGAGGAGACGGGCTCCGACGGAAACACGGGTCTCAACTCTTCCTATATGAAGTATTTTATTGCCGACCTTGCAAGAGCCGAGGGACTTATGGTCTGGGACGTTCTTTCAAAGTCAAAGTGCCTTTCTGCCGACGTCAATGCGGCGTTTGACCCGACATTCCCCACCCCGTTTGAGGCGAAGAACGCTTCATACCTCAACAGAGGAATCGTTGTCACGAAGTATACAGGTGCAAGAGGCAAGGGAGGCACATCCGACGCAAGCGCAGAGTTTGTCGGCGAGATAACAAGGATTTTCAACAATGCCGATGTAAACTGGCAGCTCGGAGAGCTCGGTGCCGTTGACGCAGGCGGCGGCGGAACCGTTGCGAAGTATGTTGCAAATCTCGACGTCGATGTTATTGATGTCGGCGTTCCCGTGCTTTCAATGCACGCGCCGTTTGAGCTTATCGCAAAGCTTGATGTTTATATGGCAAACAAGGCTTTCTCGGCATTCTTCAAAGCATAAATAAATCACTTAAGGCGGTGACGGTATGCCCTTTAACAAAAGAAAAAACACTTTTCGCGAGGACATACCTCACGACCTGCCGATGGACTTTGAACCCGGCGCACCTGCCGACAGTCATTATCGCTCCGCCGTTCTCATGCGCGTGATGCTTGTTGTCGTCAACCTTGCGTCGTTGGTTCTCTGCCGCTCCTTTTCTCAGGGCTGGCAGGCTGTTCACGGCTCGGCAACCGTTTGGATACCGATAATTTTTCTGCTCGTTCCCTTCGGCTCGCTCGTGTTCATTTATCTTTTCATGGGCAAGCTCGGAAGCGAACGTATAATCAAAGCTGTCTGCATTGTTTTCTGTGCCCTGCAGGCGGCAAGCATTTTCTATCCGCCGTCCGCCGATGTTCAGATTCCGATTGAAAAGGAACAATCCGCGCCCGTCAATTCGTACGTCCGTCAGGCAAGCGAGACCATGGGCATTTCATTTCCCGACGGCGGCGATTCAACCTCATTTAACAATTCAATTTTGAAGCTCGAAAACCCCGAAAGAAAGCTTTACGACGATGTAAAGGACTTTTTCAAAGGCGAACGAATCTACAACTGCACCGATGTCAAATACAAAAAAGAACAGGTGAAAGAATTTGAAGATTCAATAAAAAAGAGCCCTGTATGGCTCAAGGAAATTCCCGAAAAACTCAGCGGGCTGCCCGTTTCATCTCTCGGCGTTTCGGGATATGACTGCTACCTTTTCTTCAACTGTGACGAAAAGAAATTCAATGCCGTTCCAAAGTCAGGAGCGCACACTTTTTACCAGGTAATGTATAATTCACAGACTCACGAGCTGCGAATTTTAAAATATAAGAAAACTTTTAAAGGATAATTTATGATAAGAATTAACGAAATCAAGGCACCTCTCGAAAGCACATACGAAGACATACTTGCCCTGGCGGCAAAGGCTCTGCGCTGTCCGAAAAGGAAGATAAAAACGCTGTCCGTCGTTAAAAAATCGCTGGACTCAAGAAAAAAGGACAATTTGTTTTTTGTCTATTGCGTTGATGTGACCGTTGAGGGCGACGAGGCAGAGCTGCTTGCCAAAAGCAGAAATAAAAAAGCGGCGTCGGTCGAGCCGTTTGTTTACGTTATGCCCGAAAACAAGCGCAAAAGCGAGCTGCGCCCTATCGTTGTCGGCTTCGGTCCCGGCGGTATGTGGGCAGCGCTCACCCTTGCAAGAGCGGGACTCAGACCGATAGTTCTCGAAAGGGGACGTGACATTGATTCCCGAACCGCCGACGTAAACCGTTTCTGGACGACAAAAAAACTTGACGAAACCTCCAACGTGCAGTTCGGCGAGGGCGGGGCAGGTACTTTTTCCGACGGCAAGCTGACAACGGGCATTAAAGATAAGCTTTGCCGCAAGGTTTTTCTCGACTTTGTCGAGTTCGGCGCACCTGAGGACATTCTTTGGTCGTGGCGGCCGCACATCGGAACCGACAAGCTCAGCAAGGTTGTCAAAAATATGCGCGAGGAGATCAAAAACCTCGGCGGAGATGTGCTGTTTTCCTGCTGTCTTACCGATATAATAATTGCCAACGGAGTTATCCACGGCGTTACTTACACAACCGAAAAAGGTGAGAAGATCGACCTTGAAACCGACAGCGTCATTCTCGCCGTCGGCCATTCGGCAAAGGACACGATAGAAATGCTCTATCGCAAGGGCATTGACATAATGCAGAAGCCGTTTTCCGTCGGCGCACGAATCGAGCATCCGCGCGAGATGATAGACAGGGCTCAATACGGAGATTTTGCGGGTCACCCTGCTCTCGGCGCGGCGGATTATAAGCTTTCCGACCATTCGCTCCACCACAGAGGCGCGTATACTTTTTGTATGTGTCCCGGCGGCACGGTTGTTGCGGCAGCGAGCGAGAACGGCGGAGTTGTCGTCAACGGAATGAGCAACTACGCCCGCGACGGTGAAAATTCAAATTCAGCCGTACTTGTCGGCGTTGAGCCGGAGGACTTCGGAAGCGACCATCCGCTTGCAGGCTTCAAGCTTCAGCGTGAGATTGAGGAAAAGGCGTTTGCCTGCGGCGGCGGTGACTTTACCGCGCCTGCACAGCTTGTCGGCGACTTTCTTCAGAACGTAAAGTCAACTCAGCTCGGCGACGTTTGTCCGTCCTGTGCGACAGGAGTAAAGCTTGGCGATATTCGAGAGGTTCTGCCGCAAAAGGTGACCGAGACCATGGCGGCGGCGATAGTCAAATGGGGCACTCAGCTCCAGGGCTTTGACCGTCCCGACGCGGTTCTGACCGCACCGGAAACAAGGTCGTCCTCTCCGGTCAGGATTATGCGCGACGAATTTTACCAGACACTCAAAATCAGGGGACTTTACCCCTGCGGTGAGGGAGCAGGATACGCCGGCGGCATAGTATCTGCCGCAGTTGACGGAATCAGGTGCGCTCATGCCGTGCTTAACGATGAATTTTAAAGCAATTATTCGGTTGATATCTTATACATTGTATGGTACAATGACAATACTTTTGTAATCTCTTTGAGAATAGGGGGATTCCTACGAAAACACGTTTGAGTGACAAAATGGAGCAAAACTCCTTTATCGAAAAAATACGGCGGTTTGCGCTGACCAAAACCTTTATGGTAATTCAATGTCTTATCGCCGCCGTTTTCATAATAATCAGGGACAAGGGAAGTAATATGCCGATCGTTTACGGCGACATCTTTTTCGGTATGCTCCTTTGCCTCATTCTCGTTGTTTGTGACGACCTGATAGCCACACTTCTGCCGTTTCTGCTGGTGTGCTGTATGTCTATCAAGTGCTACAACTCGTTCAACATATTTATCAAATATATTTATCTTGCACCGATTGTTGCCGGTGCGCTGATATTTCATTTTGTCGTCTATCGGCGCAAGCTTGACCTCGGCAAAACGTGGCCGGGCGCGGCGGCAGTCGCCATTGCCGTTACCCTCGGAGGTCTCGGCAAGATCACCGCGCGTGAATATTTCAGCGGCACGGCTCTTTACTACACGTTCGGGCTCGGAATCGGTATGTTTCTGCTGTATCTGCTGATGAACACCCATTTCCGCGCAAGCGACAAATATGTTCTCCGACTTAAATTTTCGTTCATCATGATGATGGCAGGTCTTTTCTGCGTGTTCATGATCGGCCACCACTATATCCTCTACTGGCCAAACTTTATGTCGAAGCTCAGTCCTCTCTATTTCCAATGGAGAAACAACGTTTCAACCCTGCTGATGCTTTCAATGCCGTTTGCGTTTTACCTTTCGGTACACAGGTATCCGTTCTTCTTTGTCGGCGGACTGGAATACATTGCAATTCTTTTCACGGGCTCGCGCGGCGGCGCTCTCGGCGGAACGATCGAGTGCGCGCTGTGTCTGATAGTCCTCGTCTACTGCGACAAGGCAAACCGCAAAAAATCGCTTTTGATAATAGCGTCCCTTGTAACGGTTGCGTTTTCGGTTCTCATTGTGCCGATGATGGATTTCTTCGGTCCCGTGCTGGCAAGGCTTGCCGAGGGCGATCAGATACGCGAGGGACTCATCCGCAGAGCGCTTGAGGATTTCCGTTCAAACGTCCTTTTCGGCCGCGGTCTCGGCTACAACGGAAACACCGATGTGCACAATCCTGCCAAGTTTGCAATTTGCTGGTACCATTCGTCGCCGTTCCAGGTAATCGGAAGCTTCGGCCTCGTGGGTATCGCGGCGTTTATGTTCCAGCTTTACAACCGAATGAAGGTTGTGTGGGAAAAGGTTACGCTGTTCAACCTGACCCTGTTCATTTCCTACGCAGGACTTTTCCTTATGTCGCTGGTAAATCCCGGCGAGTTCTGCCCCGTCCCCTACGGACTTATGGCAACGCTTTTGTTCATTATCTGTGACAAGAACAACATCGCCCCGGCATATCTGCCCGGCGGAAAAGAGGAAGAAATAAAAATCGAAATCGCATAAATCCGACAGCCGATTTTATCAAGTATTTAATAAGTATTATAACAAACTTCAGCCACACCCTAATTGCGTTAAGGTGTGGCTGATTTTTTTAGCTTTAATTTTTATAGCATTTACATATTTTAGTTCAAATGAATACTGTCGAAAAAAGAGTTTTTGCCTTTGCCGATGAGGGCTGAAATCAGGACGCATATCAGGCAAACTCCGACATCGGCGAAAACTGCGAGCCAAACAGGGGCGTAGCCTGCCGCACCGAGGACAAGAACAATAAGCTTTATTGCCAAAGCAAAGATGATGTTGAAATGGACAATGTTTATCGTTCTCTTGAAAAGCTTGTGCGCCGGAGCGAGCTTGTCGAGTCTGTCGTTTGTCAGAATGACGTCTGCCGCTTCGCTTGCCGCCTGAGTACCGAGACCCATCGCAACGCCTGCGTCAGCGGAAGCGAGAACAGGTGCGTCGTTGATTCCGTCGCCGACGTATACGACCTTGCCGTACTGGCTCTTGATTTCCTCAAGATGGCTGAGCTTCTCTTCGGGGAGAAGATTGCAGTAATATTCGTCAAGGTTTATTGCGTTTGCAACCTCGTCGGATGCCTTCTCGTTGTCGCCCGTGAGCATAATAATGTGCTCAACGCCCTGATCACGAAGCGACTCAACCATATTTTCAACGTCCTTACGCAGGGCGCTTCTGAGCGTGATCGTACCGATTATCTTGCCGTCGAGGACTACGCATACGTCGCCGTCCGTGTAGTCGGGAGTTTCGACGCCCTCTGTCTCAAGCAGTCGTCTGCCGCCGCAGAGGATACGCTTTCCGTCAAATACAACGCTTGTTCCGCCGCCGGCAACCTCGCGGAAATCGCTGAGATATTTTTCATCTATCGGGGGAGCCGCCTTGACTATGCTCTTGGCAATCGGGTGTGACGAATAGTATTCCGCCGCCGCCGCGAGAGTGAGAATCTGCTCCTCGCTGAATCCGCTCATTGAGGTGATTTTGCTGACCTCAAAGGCGCCCGTTGTCAGCGTGCCCGTCTTGTCAAAAACAAATGCTTTCGCCTTTGCAAAGGCTTCAATGAATACGGAACCCTTGACGATGATTCCGTCCTTTGCCGCCGCACCGATACCTGTGTAGAATCCGAGCGGAATTGAAATTACGATAGCGCACGGACATGAGGCAACAAGGAAAACAAGCGCTCTCTTGACCCACGACGCAACGTCTTTAGTTGCGATTGAGCCGATTATTGCCAGCGCAAACGCGACAATGACAACGACCGGTGTGTAATACTTGGCAAATCTTGTAATAAACTTCTGGACGTTGCCTTTCTTCTCGGTTGCGTCCTCGACCATTTTTACGATTCTTGAAGCCGTCGAGTTGCCGAAAAGCTCGGTTGTAACAACCGTTACGCTGTCCTTGCCGTTTATCATACCGCTCTTGACTTCAACGCCCTTGCCGAGAGTTATCGGCAGGCTTTCGCCCGTGATTGCCGAAGCGTCGGCGGTGGAAATTCCGGACTCAACGATTCCGTCAATCGGGAAGCGCTCGTAGGGGAGAACGCTGATACGGGAACCGATTGGGACATCGTCCGCGTGCACCTTTTCCGTTGTTCCGTCCTCGCGGATAATGTGCGCGAAATCCTGCTGAATCTTTGCAACGGAGTCTATTGCCTTGCGGCTGTTTTCGACCGCTCTGTCCTCAAGCATCTCTCCGATTCGGTAAAGAACCGCAACAAGCGCCGCGTCGCGAAGCTCACCGATACAGCAAGCTGCAACGACGGAGATAAGCATCAGTTCAACTTCCGTAAATTTGCGAGCCTTGATATCGTCATAAACGGTAAAGAGGAGCGGATATGCCGCCAAAACTACCGCGGCAATACCCAGAATCATTGAAAGAATCGTGCCTGTTTTCAAAAACAGGCCTACAATTACGAGAACTACCGAGACACCGAGTAGAATTTTGGAGAGAAGAGTCTCTTCTTTTTCCTCTTCATCGTGACCGCAGCAGCCGCAACCGCCTCCGCAGCCGTGGCTGTGACCGTGCTCGTGTTCATGCTCGTGTTCCGCTTCACAGCAGCATTCACATTCGCAGTCATGTTCATGTTCGTGGTTATGTTCAGACATCGTAAAGTCCTCCTTTGTGCAATATATGTGCCAAACCTGCGCCGAAGATTTCTTCGACGTGTTCGTCATCGAGTGAATAGTAGCTTTCTTTGCCGTCCTTGCGCGGACGAACCAAGCCTGCGCTCCTGAGAATGCGGAGCTGGTGCGAAATTGCGCTCTGTCCCATGTTCAGCTTTTCCGAAAGGTGATAAACGCACATTTCACCGTCCATAAGCGCGGAAATAATGCGGATTCGTGTGCTGTCGCCGAACACCTTAAAAAGCTCGGCAAGGTCATAAAGAACGTCGTCGCTCACTTCTTTTTTAGCCATCTTGCGGTGACAATGGTCGTGCGGACAGCTTTCACAATCTATGTTGTCGGTCATCTGTTTCACCTGCATTTCAAATTAACGTATGAATAATTGTTCATCTGTTGGTTTCATTATATGCCACGATATAATTATTGTCAACACTTTTTTATAAATTTTTTTAATTTTCTTAAAATTGACTTTTTCTGCGGCGTATGATAACATATTATAAAATAATCGCTTGTTAAAAAGGACGAAATCTATGGCATACGATATTATAAGGTGGATATGCGGAGGAATTTTGTTTGTAATTCTTCTGGTGATACTGTGCATCGTACTGAAGAAAAAGGGAAAAGGAGCCGTGACGGCGGCTTTCGTTTCTATTATATTGACTGCGGTGGCGTTTGTTGTGCCGATTGAAAACTATGTTCACACCTTTAAGGACGTTGAGGATATTTTTGCATACAAGCATCATGAAGAGCTGTTGACCTATTTCCAATGTGATGACGGCGTGGTTTGTATTGCGGGCAGACCCGACGGCAGCAATATCAACTATTACTTTGACAAAAAGGACGGCAAGCTGCAAATTCCTTTTTCGCTCACGGACGACACCCAGCGCCGCTCAAGCAAATACGGCGTTTATATGATAAAGAATTTTGAAAATCAGACAATGGTTTTTACTCAGGTCAGCGATTCCGAATATGACGGAGCGAAATTTAAAGACGGCGGAATGGGATATTACTATATGGTAATAGACGGATTCTTTATCCCGTCCAAGCTTTCCGTTTCGGGTGAAAAGGTAACCCTTGTGTAAGGAGGATCAATATGAATTTTTTTGACGAACTGAAAAATTACGACGCGGAGGTTGCCGCCGCCTGCCACTCCGAGCTGGAGCGTCAGCAGCACAACATCGAATTGATTGCGTCCGAGAATATTGTCTCCAAAGCGGTGCTTCTTGCCGCAGGCGGAGTGCTCACGAACAAATATGCCGAGGGCTATCCGGGCAAGCGCTATTACGGCGGATGTCAATGTGTTGACGTCGTGGAGGAAATTGCGCGTAACCGTGCCAAAAAGCTTTTCGGAGCGGAGCACGTCAATGTTCAGCCCCACAGCGGAGCGAACGCAAACCTTGCAACGTTCTTCGCCTTGCTTGAGACGGGCGACACGGTTATGGGTATGAATCTTCAGCAGGGCGGACACCTTTCCCACGGCTCACCGGTCAACATTTCCGGCAAATATTTCAATATTGTTCCCTACGGGGTGAACAGCGAAACGGAAATGATAGACTACGACGAGATGAGAAGAATTGCGCTTGAATGTAAGCCGAAGATGATAATTGCAGGCGCAAGTGCCTATTCGAGAATCATTGATTTTGCACGCTGCCGCGAGATAGCCGACGAGGTCGGAGCTTATCTTATGGTCGATATGGCGCACATTGCCGGTCTTGTTGCGGCGGGACTTCACCCGTCACCCGTTCCTTATGCCGACGTTGTCACCACAACGACACACAAAACGCTGAGAGGTCCGCGCGGCGGAATGATTCTTTGCAAAGAGGAATACGCAAAGCAGATAGACAAGGCGGTTTTCCCCGGAACTCAGGGCGGTCCGCTCATGCATATTATCGCCGCAAAAGCAGTCGCGCTCGGCGAGGCTCTCACTCCCGAATTTAAGGAATATCAGAAGCAGGTCGTGAAAAATGCCGCGGCTCTCTGCGACGGACTTATCGGTGAGGGCTTTGACATTGTTTCGGGCAGCACGGACAATCACCTGATTCTGCTGAACCTGATAAACAGCGGAATTACGGGCAAGGAGCTTGAACACCGTCTTGACGAGGTGCACATCACGGCGAACAAAAACACCGTCCCGAACGATCCCCAGAGCCCGTTTGTTACAAGCGGCGTCCGTCTCGGCACTCCTGCCGTAACGACGAGGGGCTTTAAAGAGCCTGAGATGATGCAGATTGCAAAGTGGATAAGCGAGGCGGCAAACGACTTTGACGCAAACAAAGCGAGAATTTCCGATGAGGTTCAGATGCTTTGCGAACGCTTCCCGATATACAATAAATAAAAAAACGGCTGTCACAATTTTGAATTGCGACAGCTTAAATTTTATGTAAGCTTAACTTTCGGTAGATCAAGCTTGAACACCGTGGCAAGGATTCTGACGGCGAAAACTATCAGAACAGAAATGACGGTTGCCAGGCGAATGTTTACCGCATGAATATACATCAGATGATATGCCGTTCCGCCGAGAATAGAGGCAACGGCATATATTCTTTTTTTGAGCACGAACGGAATTTCCATCAGCATCACGTCGCGGATAAGACCGCCGCCGACTCCCGTTACAACGGCGAGACAGACAACCAAAATGCCGTTTACGGTGAAGCCCGATTCGATGGCGACGTTTGCTCCCATGACGGTGAAAACGCCGAGACCGAGCGCATCAAAAATGTTGTTGATTTCGTCAACCGTTTTTTCGCTTTTGCGGTAAGACTCACGGAAGATGAAAGCCACAACAAAAACAATGACTGCGGTTACGACAGCCGCGAGGACGTAGCGGTAATCCGAGAACATTCTCGGCGGCAGACAGCCGATGAGAATATCACGGACGATTCCTCCTCCGAGCGCCGTCATTGCGCTGAGAACAATAACGCCGAAAATATCAACTTTCTTTTTTATGGCGACCATCGCGCCGGAAATGGCAAAGGCAACGGTGCCGACCAGTTCAAAAATAAAACGTATCAGCTCTTCAAAATCCATATTAAACCTCTGCTATAAGATAGTTTGTTTCTTCGCCGATGCACATAGCGCGCAGCGTCGTGTAAGGAATACCGTTGATAACATTCTCCGCACCGTAGTGGTAATGACCCTGGTAAACGTGCGAAACATTATGCTTGGCGAGAATTGCGTTTATTTCGTCGGCATTCGAAACTATGTGACGGCTTTCAACGTTTGTGTCAATGTTCTGGTGGGTGAAGACAATCTTTCTTTTGTCTGTATCAAGCTGTTTTTTGAGCCACTCAAGCTCGGCTTTCGGGACGAAGCTCTTTGTCCAGTCGATATCCTCGCGACCGTACGGTTTACCGTCGGGAGAGTAGGAAGCGTCGAGAAAAATCAGTTTAACTTCGTCGTCCTCAACAGTTGTCGGAGCGACCTTAAAGCCGGATATTTCCGCAAATTCCTCACCGCTGATGATTTCATTGTCGTGGTTTCCCATGCAATGATATATCGGTATACCATAAGAATTTATCAGCGAAGAAATCTTTTCAAGGTGACGTATGCTCTCTTCCTTGCCGTTGTGAAAGTGAACCAAATCACCGAGACAGACGGCGAGCTGTACGCCCTGATTTTTAAAATCCTCAAAAGCTTTCTTCACCGCGCCGTAAGCATAGCGCGGTTTTCTGTCCTGCTCCAGCAGGTCAAGATCGCAGTAATGCGTGTCCGTAAATAGTCCGATTTTCATTGTGTACCCATCCTCTGATTTTATTTGATTCCAACCGAATACTTCAATATTTCAAGCGCGTCGGCTGAGTTTACCTTTGAATCGCCGTTCCAGTCCGCACTTTTGAGCGTATAGCCCGACAGCGTCCGTGTTCCGACTGTGTGCTGAAGTACCAGCAGAGCGTCGGTTGAGTTTATCTTTGAATCGGAGTTCGTGTCGCCGATAAGACAGATTGTATAGGGCCCGAACTGCTTGGCGGAAGCTGTTGCCGAAATTGTCGCGCCTGTTCCGACCTTGTTGCCGTCAGCCAGCGTGCGAACGGTAACATTGACGTTTTCCTGCTGAACATATTTGCTTATGAACTGCGTCGAGGTCAGACCCGGATCGTTACGCAGATAAACTTCCTTTTTGCTCTCGTTATAGGAAAGATTCGTTCCCGTTTTAAACTTGAACACAGGCACAACGGGAGTCGGCGCTGCCGTGAAGCCGTTGAGTCCGTTTGCTTTGATGTAGGACGGATAGTCATAATAGCAGGTGTTCATATCGCAGGGGTAATTGATTCCTGCCGGATCGCCTGTTTCGCTGTACTGCCACATTCCGTAAGCGCCGTTGTATGTACAGCTTGAATTGTATTCGGCAATCCAAAACTGGAAATCGGAAAGCTCGGAAGCGTAAAGCTCATCGCGCGCAAAATATTTGTTGCAATAGATTCCGACATAGTAGCCTGCGGCGGAAAGCTTGTCGCAGAAAGCCCTCGCAACGTCGGTGCACTCCTGTTGGGTGAGATCCATTTGATCTTCCGTTTCAAGGTCGTAGTATATCGGCATTTCCATCTTGCAGTTGTCCTGTTCAAGCAGGTCGAGAACGAAATCGGCTTCCGCGCGAGCTTCGCTCACCGTTGTTGCCGCGCTGAAATAGTAACAGCCGACGGGGATGCCGACAGCCTTGGCATTCTTATAATATGAAGAAAAGCTTGAATCAGGCATCATTTTTTTGCTCGACGTGTAGGTGTAACCTATTCTCAGTATGACAGCGTCAAGGTTATCCGCCATTCGTGACCACGAATTGACGGTGTTCCAGTATGAAATGTCAACAACGTCCCAGTTGACCTCGTCGAGGTCGGAGGAACCCGAACCGGAGGTCTTGACGGAAAAGCTCTTTTGCAGGAGAACAACGTTGGACTGTTCCGTGTCACTTGCAACAATTTTATAGGTGTATGATCCTTCTTTGAGCTTTGAAAATGTCAGCAGATAATCAACATTGGCTATGTTGTAGCTTTTGCTGCCGGGCCGAGCCGTGTACTCAAAACCGACAGTGCCGTCGGAACGGTAAGCTCCGATAACCACCTTTGTGATGCTGTAATCTGACGTGACAATACCTGTGACGGAGAATCCCTCACCGGGAGACAGAATCGTCGGGTAGTTCTCACCGCTGATTTTGAGGCTGCTTTCGGCAGAGCCCGACGTTACGGTGAATGTTTTTTGGAGCAGAACCACGCCGCTGACTTCCG
>SAMEA104315428__coassemble_819_pt1 | contig 39585 bp, 38 predicted proteins | sample SAMEA104315428__metabat2_low_PE_040 | metagenome-assembled genome bin SAMEA104315428 (sample SAMEA104315428) | gut metagenome | biome: Monkey gut; feature: monkey-associated habitat; material: faeces | place: China | collected 2013
TCACCAGCGTGCTCATCCAGCTGGGCGTAAACCCCGAGACGGCGCGCGAGGACGCGTGCAAGCTGGAGCACGACATCAGCGACGAATCTTTTAACGCGATTAAGGCTCACTTTCCGCGAAAAGAATCATAAAAGCTCAAAAGCCTTGCACAGTTTGGTTACCGTGCAAGGCCTTTATTATATTCTTCTGTCCTTATAGTAAAATTCCCTGTCTCTTTCTCCGATTTCACGCAAAACTCTGCAAGGATTTCCGACGGCAACGACATTCGCCGGAATATCTTTTGTCACGATTGAACCGGCGCCTATAACCGAATTGTCCCCTATCGTTATTCCCGGTAAAATAACCGCGCCGGCACCTATCCAAACATTTCTGCCGACATGAACGTCAACATTAAACTGAAGCACCTTCTCACGAAGTTCTGGCAAAACGGGATGTCCTGCGGTCGCAATCGTTACATTCGGACCTATCATGGTCTTATCGCCGATGTAAATATGTCCGTCATCAACAAGCGTGAGATTGAAATTTGCGTAAACATTACTTCCGAGGTGGACGTGAGCTCCGCCCCAGTTCGCGTAGTACGGCGGCTGGATGAATGTTCCCTCGCCAACCTCGGCAAAGGAAAGCTTCAACAGCTCTGTCATCCTCTGTTCGTCGCCGAGACCGAGCGTATTATACTCTTTCATATACCCGACACAGCCCGACTGGACTTTTAGTATCTCCTCAACGCCGCTGTCATAAAGCAGCCCTTTTTCCATCTTTTCGGTTTCTGTCATATTTTTTCTCCTTTTCACTTAGCCGACCGCCGATTTATACGGATTGTGATTATCAGTATATCATAAGGCTTTTCAAAAAATCAAGTTGACAATGCAAATAAAAGCAATTAGAATTAAATCAGAAACTTAAAGGAGGTTTTCTTTATGAACGACAAAATCATTGAAGCCGTAAAGGCACTCATTGCCGCGCCGTCATGCTGCTCTGAGGCAAAGGCAGCAGCAGAAAGCTGGCTGAACGCTGTCGGAACAGAAAAAGAAGAGGAAGAAACCGCAAAGCTGGTTGCAGAGCTCAAGGAAGATATCGAGCCTATCGACGATCTCATCGCTTTCGCCTCATCGCCCAAGTGCGCCGAATTTTTCGGAGACAAGGCGCCAGGATTCCTTGCACACGCTCAGGAACTTAAGGCTTCGGGCGCAGAATACTGCGACTGCCCTGCCTGTGCCGCCTGTGCGGAAATTCTCGGTTTGCTCAAATAATCAAAGCAAAAAAGGCTGTAATTCACATCGCAACGGTTTACGTTGCCGGTAGGAATCACAGCCTTTTGTTATTTTTTCAAAAAATCTATTCCGAACACCCTGTGTATCGGCTTTGTGATTTTAGATTTCAGTCTTTGAGATGCGGACATCCAGCTTCCCGAATACCAATGAATCGAGATCGTGTTCTTTGTTTTGTTCATCACGCCTGTATTGCTTCCGTAAGGATTCATGTAATCACTCGGCAAAATAAGAGCACCGGCAACCGTCTGCATGGTTCCGTCAAGCTTCAGCCCCCTTTTTAAAAGAGCGTCCGTATTAAGGCGCGGACATGATATCGTACCGTTCGTGCCGTCGATATATGAATCGTACTCCCGTATCATTGCCTTGACTGCATCGCCGTGAGCAACCGAACCGAAGCCGAGACCCGTGTTTACATAGTCGGGATTTTCAAGTCCGAAAAACGCTTCGTTTTCAAGCAGAAAATCAATATTCTTTAACAGCTCAACGTCGGTGTCAAAATATATTCCGCCGTTCTCTTCGACAATCACAAGTCGTGCATAATCGCTGAGAAAAGCATACTTTCTGCCATCGGCACACATCTTTGTATAGCCCGTTGAGTTGACGTCAAAATTGCTTTCGTTCCACTCAATGATCTCATAATCGGGACAGTATTTTTTCCAGCTTGCAATGCATTTTTTCACGGCCTTCGGCTTCTCACCGTTGCCGAACCAGCAATAATGGATTTTTTTCGGAATCATTCCGCCACCTCCGCAAATTTTTTCGATGCTTACGGATAATTGCAAATGAAAAACGCCCTTTGTTGTTGAACAAAAGGCGTTTCTTTTCTGGTGAGGATGAATGGATTTGAACCATCGACCCCTTGCATGTCAAGCAAGTACTCTAACCAACTGAGCTACACCCTCAAAGCACGATTATTCTATCATACTTTTCGGTCTTTGTAAAGAGTTTTTAACGTATTTTTTAAGTCGGCTTTTAAACATTGAAAAGGAAGTGAACAACGTCTCCGTCCTTCATAACATATTCCTTACCCTCCGAGCGAATAAGACCTTTCTCTCTCGCCGCCGCAAGAGAACCGCATTCCATCAGATTTTCAAAGCTGATGACCTCGGCGCGGATAAATCCCTTTTCAAAATCGGAGTGAATTTTTCCTGCCGCCTGCGGAGCCTTCGTGCCCTTCTTGATTGTCCAGGCTCTTACCTCCGGCTGTCCTGCAGTCAGATAGGAAATGAGTCCGAGCAAGTCGTAGCTTCTCTGAATAAGAAGATCCAGTCCGCCCTTTTCGATTCCGAGATCGGCAAGGAACATTTCCTTTTCCTCTTTGTCAAGGCTTGCAATTTCAGCCTCCATTTCGGCGCAGATCGGGAGAACCTGAGAGCCCTCTTCCTCGGCAATTTTGCAGACAGCCTTGTATCTTTCATTGTCCTCAATATTGTTTGCAAAATCGTCCTCACTCATGTTGCAGGCATAAATCACAGGCTTCGATGTGAGCAGCGCCATGTCGCCGAGAACGGCTTTTTCATCGTCATCGCAATCATAGCTTCTTGCACATTTGCCGTTTTCAAGATGAGTTTTGAGGCTCTTGAGGAACTCAACCTCCTTTGCGAGGCTCTTGTCGCCTTTCATTGCCTTGGTCGTTCTGTCAAGGCGGCGATCAACCATTTCTATATCGGAGAAAATAAGTTCAAAATTTATTGTTTCAATATCACGCGCAGGGTCAACGCTTCCGTCAACGTGAATGATATCGTCATTTTCAAAGCAGCGTACAACGTGAATTATCGCATCCGTTTCGCGAATATGTGAAAGGAACTTGTTTCCCAATCCCTCACCCTTTGAAGCACCCTTTACCAGTCCCGCAATGTCAACGAACTCGATAACGGCAGGGGTAATTTTGACGGGGTGGTACATCTCTGCCAGCGCGTCAATTCTGCTGTCCGGAACGGCAACAACACCTACGTTCGGTTCAATCGTGCAGAACGGATAGTTTGCCGACTGAGCTCCGGCATTCGTAATCGCATTGAAAAGTGTGCTTTTGCCGACATTCGGCAAACCTACTATACCCAACTTCATAAAAAAACTTCCTTTATCTCTTATTACAATAGAATATTATAATGTAATTCTTCTGAAATTTCAACCTGTTTATAAGTTATTTCCTCGGCAGGAAATAAATATTGTATTGTATCGGCAAATGTGATATTATAAAAGCAGAAAATATCGGTTTTATCGGGAGGTTGTGAAATGTACAAATTTGAACCTTTTATCAAATACGAACACAACGGCTGCGTTTACGAAAACAGCAAGACCGAATGTGAGCGTTACAAGCTTGAGCTGACCGTAAGCGACAGCGGCATATTCTGCCGTCTCGTTCCCCTTGTAAAAATGAAGCTCCTTGAGTTCAGGCTTACCGCAATTAAGAAATTCTCACACGGTGAGCTTTTCTTTGCCAACGGCTACCAGTCCTGGACGACGTCAAGAGAGCTCGGTTCCGACGACACGCTCGGCGGAATTTCAAAGCTTGCAGGCGTCACTAATATGACAAAGAGCCTTGCCGAAACTCCGGGCGATTACACCTTTGCGTCATACGGCAAAAAGGGTGCGTTCCACTCCTATACATACACCTATTTCCGCACGGGAGATCAGGTTGAGCTCTTCGGCTCAAGGAACGAAAAATACGGCTATACCGTTTTCTCCGTAAACTATGCGTTCAACAGATTTGAAATTATCAAGGATGTTGAGGGCATTGAAACCGAGGACAGCATCGTTCTGCTTGATGTGGTCAGCTTCAAAGGAAGCTACGACGAAGCTTTCGACTCCTATTTCGGTTCAATGAATCTCAGAAAGCCGAAAACCGCTCACCTTTCAGGCTACACCTCCTGGTACAATTATTTTCAGAAGATTAACGAAAAGATTATTCTCCGCGACCTTGACGGTCTTGACCGCGCCAAGGACAGCGTTTCTATTTTTCAGATTGACGACGGATATGAAAGCCATGTCGGCGACTGGCTCATTCCGGACTACAAGAAGTTCCCCGACGGAATGAAAAAAATTGCCGATGCGATTCATTCAAAGAGCTACCTTGCAGGAATATGGATCGCGCCGTTTTCGGCTCAGAAATCCTCCGCGATCGCAAAGGATCACCCCGAATGGCTTATAAAGGACAACGCCACCGGCAAACCGCTTCTCGGCTGTGTCGGCTGGGGCGGAGCATATACGCTCGACATATACAATGATGAAGCAAGGGAGTACATCCGCAATTTCTTCGATGTTATTCTCAACGACTGGGGCTTCGATATGGTCAAGCTCGATTTCCTTTATTCCGAGGCAATGCAGCCGCGCAGCGGAAAGTCCAGGGGTCAGATAATGTGCGAGGCGATGGAGTTTCTGCGCGAGTGCGTTGGCGAAGAAAAGCTCATACTCGGCTGCGGAGTGCCGCTCGGTCCGTCCTTCGGTGTTGTTGACGCCTGCCGAATAAGCTGCGACGTCGATTTGAAATACTCGCCTAAATACTACAACAAAATGGGCATCAACCTTGAGCTTCCGTCGGCACAGAACGCGATAACCAACTCGGTTTTTCGCCGCCATTTAAACGGCAGGGTTTTCTGCAACGATCCCGATGTTTTCTTCCTGCGTAAAAACAATCTCAGCTTCACACGCGAGCAGAAGCTCCTGCTCGGCAAAATTAACAACCTTTGCGGCGACGTTCTTTTTGTCTCCGACAACGCAGGAGATTACAGCGACGAGGACATCAAGCTTTTAAAGAAGTTCTTTGAAAAAACGGACAGTCACATCACCTCCGCCGAATTTGTGTCAGAAGATGAAATCAGTATTCACTACACCGAAAACGGCAAAAATCTGACTCTTGATTTTAATCTCAGGACAGGAAAAAGTAACGTAGAAAAGCTGATATAACCGACTTCAAAAGGAGCATTTTATGAAAAGAATTGCAAAATTTCACAAGGTAAGCTATGAGCAGTTTCTTGAAAGCTGCCGCGAGGATTTCAGCGAAGATGAAATCAAAGAGATGTATGACGGAATAAAGCTGCCCGTCCGCGCAACTTCGGGTTCGGCGGGCTATGATATATTTGCGCCGTTCGACTTCACTCTTGCACCGTCGCAGACGATTAAAATCCCGACGGGAATACGCTGTGAAATCGACGAGGGCTGGGTGCTGAAAATTTATCCGAGAAGCGGTCTCGGCTTTAAGTTCCGTCTCCAGCTCAACAACACGGTCGGCATAATCGACAGCGACTATTTTTACTCTGACAACGAGGGTCACATATTCATAAAAATAACAAATGACTCCAACGAGAATAAAACCGTTGAAGTCAAAAAAGGTACGGGCTTCGCCCAGGGTATTTTTGTTGAATACGGAATCACCGTTGACGACGACGCAACGGGAGTTCGCAACGGAGGGTTCGGAAGCACGACGTAATCAGGCGTCCCCCCAGTTAAATCGGGTCAGCTTTCCGGAACAGAGCAGTTCAGGGTAATCCCATTGTCTGAGTACCTCGTAAACGGCAATCGCCACGGAATTGGAAAGATTCAGGCTTCGCGCGGAGGAATCGTTTATCATCGGAATCCTCACGCATTTTTCGGGATTCTTGAACAAAAGCTCCTCAGGAAGTCCCTTTGTTTCCTTGCCGAAAAAGAGGAATACATTGTCGCCGTACTCCACATCGGTGTAGCGGTGCTGAGCCTTTGTCGTAAAGAATCTGTACTGTCCGCCGGGATTCTTTTCAAAAAAATCGTCGAGATTTTTATAATACGTTATATCGAGCAGGTGCCAGTAATCAAGCCCTGCTCGTTTTAATTTTCTGTCGTCAATTTTAAAGCCCATCGGTTCAATTATGTGAAGCCGAGTGCCCGTCGCCGCGCAGGTACGGGCAATATTGCCTGTGTTCTGCGGAATTTCCGGCTCAACGAGAACTATATTCAGAACTGCCATTTCAAGTCTCCTGTCATTCTACTGCCTTTATAAGATTTTTTATCTGCGGCTCAAAGCAAAGGCCGTATTTTCTTTCCGTCTGCGCCTCAAGCGTTGCTTCAACGCACTTGCAGGTGAAGCCCATCGCTATCTGAACCGCATCGGCAAACGCTTTGCCGCTGAGCACCGCCGCCGTCAGCGCCGAGGCGAAAACATCACCCGTTCCGGGGAAACGTCCCTCGGTTTTGGGTGTAAAAAACATATTTGCGCGCCCCATCAGGCTGTCGTATACGGCACAGCCGATTTGACCGTCGCCGAAATCAACACCGGTGATAACGATTCTGCCCGTGCCGAAATTACGCAGAGCCAGCAAAAGCTTTTTTACAAAATCCATATCATAAGTGCCGTCGGGTATATCTTCGCCGGCGAGCATACATGCCTCGGTGACGTTGGGAACAATAATATCGGCAAACGAACAAAGAAAACGCATTTCTTCAATGAACGAGCCGTCGATTCCGCTGTAAAACTTGCCGTCGTCGCCCATTACGGGATCAACAATGCAGAGCGTGTCGCTTTTTTTGAAATCAAGAAGGAAACGTCTGACCTTTTCCGCCTGCTCACGGCTTGCAAGATATCCGCTGTAAATGCAGTCGAAACGGAGTCCGAGATCTTTCCAATGTCCTGCGATATCGTCCATTCTGTCGGTTAAATCCTCGCGTACAAATCCCTCAAACTCCGTGTGCGCTGAAAAAATACCCGTCGGGAACGGCACCGATTCTATGCCGCAGGCAGAAATTATCGGCATTGCCGCCGTCATTGAGCACCTGCCGACGCAGGAAATATCATTTATCAAAACAACTTTCTTTTGTTTTTTCAAAAAATCAGCTCCTACAAAGTCTTAGTAAACATTGAATAAATTATAACACACCAAATCGGAATAATCAATTCGGACGCGGATAAAATATTAAAGCAACGCATTACAAATTATCACGGAGGTTTGATTATGAAAAGCACAGGCTCTTCTGTTGCAAAGGGCATCGGCGTCGGCATGCTTGTCGGCGGCGCAATGACTCTTATCGGCAGCACAATGATGAACAGCAAGAAAACGAACTACAAGAAAATGGCTAAGAAAGCCATTAAGTCGGCAGAATCCTTTATGGATTCAATGATGTAACACTAAAAAATCGGCACTGCAAATAAACTTGCGGCGCCGATTTTACTTTAAATTTTCTTTATAAGCTTTGGACAAAAACCAAGATAGTCCGCGGAAATCAAGTCAAACTTTATGCCGTCCTTTTCACCGCGGAACGCCCAGTTCACGGACTGACCGTGCAGATGTCCGTAATAGCAGGTTTTTATTCCCTGCTCAACCAAGGTGTCATATATTTCATGGCACGTTTCGGTCAGGCTCACGGGCGGATAATGAAGAAATGCGATTATTTCTCCGTCAAGCTTTTTCGCTTCGTCAATACTCGTTTTCAGCCTGCCGACCTCGCGCGCAAGAACCTTTTGATCCTCGTCCTTTGAGCAGTCAAAGAACCATCCTCTCGTTCCGCAGACGACAAAATCGCCGACCTTGTATGCATTGTTAAAAAGAATATCAATACTGTTTATTCCGTTCTCGCGCAGGAATCTGTCGGTTTTGCTTTTGGTCGACCACCAATAATCGTGGTTGCCTTTCATCACGATCTTTCTTCCGTTAAGTCTGTCAAGAAAGCGAAAATCCTCCAGCGTGTCCTCAAGCTTCATTCCCCACGAAATATCGCCGGCAATGACAACCGTGTCGTTTTCACCGACAACGGCATTCCAGTTTTTTTGCAGTCTTTCTTCGTAGTTCTGCCAGCCGCTGAAAACGTCCATCGGCTTGTTTGTTCCGAAAGAAAGATGTGTGTCGGCTATTGCAAACAGGGACATTTCTCCACCTCCTTGAACGAATAAATTAAATCTGAAATCAAATACTATAAACGTGATGTATGTCACAATTTTTGAGAAGGGGTAATTTACGATGAAGCACGAAATCAAAGACATCAAGTGCCACGCCTGTAATTGTATCTACAATGAAGACGGCTGCAAGTGTGTTGCCGGCGAGATTGAGGTCGGTCCGTCAAGCGCCTGCACCTGTGCGGAAACTATCTGTGCAACCTTTGAACCGTCCAGCGACGTAAGCAAGTAAAGCTTCTTTAAAAAGGGACTGTCACACTAAGGCTGAAATACAGGCTTAATGTGACAGTTTTCTTTTACCGGTTAAACTGCGCCGAATATAAATCAGTTGACATAAACGATATTATGCTCGTCCGAACACGGAGCGCCGAGCTTCTGCTTGCCTGCGCTGTTGAGTCCGAGCAATCCGCTTGTGCCGAAAAATTCGGTTTCAACAATATTCACCTTGTTCAAATCCTTGAGCTGAGTCGCCTTTGTGCCGGTGACATTGCCGATACCCTTTACATACATATACGAGCAGTTGCCGCCGTTTATTACGACAGCGTTTTTCGCTCCGTATTTCAGCAGAATATCTGCCAGCCAGTTCGACGGCATAAATTCGCCGACAGCAAGAATATATTTGTTTTCACTTACCTGTGCAACCACGGTGCGGCTGTGGTAATATGTTTCATTCTGCGGAATTTTCTTTCCGTTTTCGATCAGAATATACTGATATCTTACGGTGTTATATACGCCTGCGGAAACAAGCTGATTCTGATTCCGGACATTCATCGGTCCGAAATCACACTTTCCGTTCTTGTAAAGGCGCATATAGTATGTGCCGTCCTTTCCGCTCGGCTGATAAACAGCTCCGTTTCTGACAGCCATTGCCTTTGCCGCGCCTGCCGCTTCGCCGTTGACAGCGACAATCGCGCCGACCTTTTTCGCAATGTCCTCCTGCTTGCTCTTGGCTGTTCCGAGCACCTGCTGGGTAATTGCATACTTAAAGGTTGTGGGAGCGCAGGTGATTATCGCTATATCGCATATCGGCTGATATGTAACGCTCTTTGACGTCACATCCATAGCGCCGTCCTGGCTCTTTTGGAAATTCTGCGTAATTTTTGAACCGTAAGCAAGCTTGTGGATTTCAACGCTGGCATTTTTAGAGCTGATTTTCCACGCGCGCTGAATGGTTCCCGTATACTTTGTGACAGACGACGGAGAGACCTCCTTGACGTTTGCCGGAGTGAAGCTGATCGGCTTCGTCGTGTAGTCGCCGGGCTTCGCAAGGCCGACGCTTATTTTAAGAATTATAAGCGCGTCGGCTGAATTGACCTTGTTGTCGTGGTTCAAGTCGCCCAGCGTGATATCTTTCGCATTCACGGACAGGCCGACCGAATACTTCAAAACAATCAAAGCATCGGTTGAGTTTACTTTACCGTCTCCGTTTACGTCGCCGATGAGATTTGAAGCGTGGGTAACAAACACATTGCAGAAGACAACGGAAAAGATTACGATAAATGAAACCAAAGCCAGTAAACATTTTTTCATAAAGACACCCTCTTCAAAATTTTTATTGCAACAGATCGTCAGATCCGTAACAACCCGCTTAATCGAAGGTCACAAAAACATCCGGAACAGAACTATTTAATTTATTTCAGCAGGTCAAAAACAACCTGCTCCATATCTTCCTTTTTGCAGCAGCCGGTGAATCTCGGCGTTTTGCCCTTGAGGTTTGCAAGCTGCGGCGGACATACCTCGCCCGTTTCGTCATGCAGAGCGTGAACCATCTCGAACTCGTCGAGATCGGCGGTCATTCCGGGGTGAACAGCGTCAAGAACAGCCTTGCTGAACTTGAACGGGTTTGCCGTTGAAGCAATCACCGTCGGTGTGGTGTCGCCGGTTCTCTCCCTGTAATCCTCATAGACGGAAACCGCAACAGCCGTATGAGTATCGCAAAGATATTTGTGCTCCTTGAACTCCTTGGCAATGCAAGCCTTTGTTCCGTTGTCGTCACAGCTTCCCGAATCAAACAGCTCGCTGAGCTTTGCAAAAACGTCGTCGCTGACGGTGTACGAGCCCTTTGACGACAGCTCGGACATCCACTCGCCGACAAGCTTATCGTCCATTCCCGAAAGCAGGAAAAGAAGACGCTCAAGATTTGAGGAAATGAGAATATCCATTGACGGAGAAACCGTGGTATAGAAATCTCTGACACGGTTGTATGTTCCGCTTCTGAGAAAATCCGTCAGAACATTGTTTGCATTGGAAGCGCAAACAAGCTTGTGCATCGGAACGCCCATTTCCTTTGCGTAGTACGCGGCAAGAATGTTGCCGAAGTTGCCCGTCGGAACAACAACGTTTATCTCGTCGCCCGGCTTTATTTCGCCCTTGTTGAGCATTTCGCAGTAAGCCGATACATAGTAAACAATCTGCGGAACAAGTCTGCCCCAGTTGATCGAGTTTGCCGAAGAGAACATCATTCCCTGCTCGGCAAGCTTCGCGGCAACTGCCTTGTCCGTAAATATTTTCTTAACTCCAGTCTGTGCGTCATCGAAGTTGCCCTCAATCGCGCAAACGCCGACATTGGCGCCCTCCTGGGTCGTCATCTGAAGCTTCTGCATCGGGCTTACGCCGTCGTTGGGATAGAATACAAGAATTTTCGTGTTCTTTACGTCTTTGAAGCCCTCAAGAGCCGCCTTGCCTGTGTCGCCCGATGTGGCAACAAGAATAACAATCTGCTTGCCAGGCTCACTTTTCGCCGAAGCAACAGTCAGCAAATGCGGAAGAAGCTGAAGTGCCATATCCTTGAAAGCACAGGTCGGTCCCTTCCACAGCTCAAGTATTTCCGTGCCCTCGCTCAGGGTGTGGAGCGGCGCAATCTTATCGCTTGAGAATTTGCCCTCGCCGTAAGCGCCCCTAACGCAGGAGTCGATTTCCTCGGCTGTGAAATCCGTAAGATAAAGAGAAAGGATCTCTTTTGCTCTTTCTATATAATCACATTCGGCAAGCCGAACGATATCATCCATTGTGATGTGCGGTATCTCCTCCGGCACAAACAGTCCGCCCTCGGCAGAAATGCCGTGCGAAATAGCCTGTGAAGAAGTTACCTTTATACTCTTGTCTCTGGTGCTTGTGTAAAACATATTTTCTTCTCCTTTTCGGTGAATCTGACTTTATTGTATCATAAGTAAAAAAACAATTCAATGTTATCTTTTGAAAAGATTTCTCTTTTTGGAAGATTTCTCCTCTGTGGGAACAAAAAATCTGTCAGCGGCTCGGTTGGACACAAGCTCTTTCTTTATAATCTCAAGCCTTGCATCCGCAAAAAAGGCGTTGTGCAGTTTTTCGTCAAGCTCGGTCGTATTTATAATGCCTTTGCCCTCGGAGCCGTATATGTGTTCCGTTTTATCACACATTCGGTTAGCCTCGGTCTCTTTATCTGTCCATTGATGTACGCACGGCTTTTCAAAGAACACTCCGCTCCTGATTTTTTTCACAGGATTGCCGGCATACACCGTGTTCGACTCAATGCGCTTGCCGGAAACCACGGATGCCGCGCCGATAACCGAACCCGAACCCACGGTCGTGCCCTTGAGCAGCATTGCGTTCTGACCGATCCATGTGTGGTCACCGATGAAAACCGATTTTGACGGATTTATTCTTTCCTTGGTCTGTACATCATAGAGCAGGTGCGGATCGGCAACCCTGATGCATACGCCGCGCGAAAAAAGTCCGTCATCGCCGATGATGATATTGCGTCCCTCCGAAGTGATTGCCGTCAGCCGTTCGTTAAAATACGTCATTCTTCCGATATAAACAGCACTTTGGTTATTAAGGCTCAAATCAAGAAAATAATTATGCCAGTTGGAGCTGAGATAAAGCACGCTGTTGTCGCCGACAAGCCTGATTTTGCTGTCAACAATTTTCACCCCGTCCTCAATGTAAACAATATTGTTCTTTCCGTCAAAGCATATTGTACTGTTCCGCAAAAATGATTTTTCAGGATTGACAATTATTTGATTGGAATCGGAAATTTTCGTAAGATCGTTAAAATCATCAATGGTTGTCATTTTCGACTCTCCTTATCATTCACTCGGTGTGAATGCGTTTTCAATATAATTGGTTTTTAAAGGCTTGAATTTATCGTCAAGATACACTTCGCAAACGTCAAAACGCGGCTGTTTACCGCTCGGATATGCCTTCATAAAAAGCTTTGCCGTTGCGGCAATCTTCGCCTGTTTGGACAGGTCAACCGCTTCTTTCGCTTCATAGAGGCTGTTCTGTCCCCTCGTTTTCACTTCAACGAAGCATATATATTTTCCCTTTTGTGCAATGATATCTATCTCTCCCAGTCTGGAGTGAAAATTTCCCGTGACAATTTTGTATCCGTTGTCTCTCAGATACCTTGCGGCAAATATTTCGCCCCACACTCCCGACTTATTTATTTTCATAGTATTTCCTCAGAAACGTCATTCGATGTATCTCGGACGCACCGTATTTGTCCAGCATTTCATAGTGCAGCTTGGTACCGTAGCCCTTGTGCTTTGCGAACTGATACTCAGGATACTTCTTGTCCATTTCGAGCATGAACCTGTCCCTCGTCACCTTGGCAAGAATCGACGCCGCGGCAATGGACATTGAGTTCGCGTCACCCTTGACGATGGTTCTTGTCGGGATACCCAAACCGGGGTCGCGGTTACCGTCCACAAGCGCTATATCGGGCTTCACTTTCAGTCCCTGAAACGCGCGGTTCATCGCCAAATATGTTGCCTTGAGAATGTTTATCTCGTCAATTTCCTTTTCATCAGCCGTTGCAATGGAATAGGCAACCGCCGTTTCTTTTATCACGTCAAAAAGCTGTTCGCGCTTCTTTTCCGTCAGCTTTTTTGAATCGTTCACTCCGTCAATGATACAGCCGTCGGGAAGAATGACCGCCGCCGCGCATACCGGACCCGCAAGCGGTCCTCTGCCTGCCTCGTCAATTCCGCAAACAACCTTAAATCCGCTCTCCTTTGCCTCTCGCTCATATTTAAGCCAGTCAATCTGAGTTTCGGTTTTCATCGCAGTACTTCCTTTGAAATAAATTATATATGATAGAATCAGACATAGCTCGCTTCACAAAAAGACTATGTCAAGGGAGGAAATTCCATTGTTATCTTTCCGAGTTTTCCGCCCCTGTATTCATCGAGAAGCATTACCGAGGCGCGTTCGGTGTTCACCTCTCCGCCGCTGATAAGCATTCCTCTTTTTCTGCCTATCATTTCAAGAATCTCCCACGATTGAAGCTTCTCGAAATCCGTCAGCTTGTATCTTTCGGCAAGCCGTTCGGGATAGCCCTCACGCAGAACATCTATCAATCGCACAGCCATTGTTTCAGCGTCAAGTACCGCGTCCTTGACCGAACCGATAAAGGCAAGTCGGTCGCCGACAACGGGATCATCGAACTTCGGCCAGAGCACACCGGGTGTATCGAGAAGTTCAATTCCGTTGCCGATAAAGAACCATTGATTGCTCGTCGTAACTCCGGGTCTGTCGGCAACCTTGGCTCGGACTCTGCCCGCCATTTTGTTTATAAAAGACGACTTTCCGGTGTTAGGTATTCCGATAACCATAACTCTCAGCGCTTTGCCGACCATACCTTTGTCGTTATTCTGCTGAATTTTATCGGCGAGTACTTTCCGCACAAGCTGTGTGTATCCGTTCAAGCCCTTTCCCGAACGGCAGTCCACAGCCATAGCTTCCGCGCCTGTGGAACGAAAATACTTTACCCATTCTGCGGTTATCTTTTCATCCGCCATATCGCACTTGTTAAGCAAGATTATACGCGGCTTTCCTGCCGTTATCTCTCCGATCTCCGGATTCCTGCTTGAAAGAGGGATTCTGGCATCCAATATCTCCGTCACACAGTCCACGCGTGAAAGACTTTCCTTGATAAGTCTCCTCGTTTTTGCCATGTGTCCCGGAAACCATTGAACCGTTTGTTTCTGAAAATCGCTCATCAAATACCCTCCTTTGAAAAAAGGCCGAACCAAAGGATTCGACCCAAAATCACTTCATTATTTTGTATATCGGAGACAAAATCTTTCCAATCACTCTATTGATTTGCGGCTCTACCCTGTAAACAAGTTTCATATAATTTTTTTCAAGCAAATAAATTCTTGCTAACTCCAAAATCGTACAAACCGCATAAATGCCGACGCATACAGCAACAGAAAATAAAATCAAATACGGACTATCCTGCCATTTGCTCGCATTTACAAGTTTGTCCCACAAAATAGGTCTGATATATTCATTATCATGAATCAGATATACTCCGAATGAAGCGGCAGCAATAGTATTTATTACCCGACTGTTTTTAACCTTGAAATTTTTGAAAAGCAAAAACGTAAAAATTGCTATCAACATTCCGAACGGAGAACCCAGCTCATATACATAAGGCGCATAAAGTCCTATAAGGCTTACCTTGTCTCCGAGCAAATCCAGAACCACTCTCAGCGCATACGTTAAAGCTCCGAGCCCCGCAATTGCCGCAATATTATGACCTTTCTTGATTGACAGGTCATCTTTGTAAAGCTTAAAGTATCCTCCGATAGTATAATAATAAATCAGCGATACGAGATAATTGCTTTGAAATCCTCTGAATGTGATTATTCCCAAAACCGACCACATCAGCGTCTCAACTATCAAAAGGTTAATATACTGCTTTTGTGATAACGCTCTCAAGCCTTTATTGAGAAACGGCGACAGCAAAAACATAACAAAATATGCGCTTGCATACCACCATTGTTCCGACGAAACAGGAGTCAGCGTTTGTATCAATTCTTTGATGTTAAATGTCGCTGCTCCTGCAATTACCGAAACAAAATATAAACCCAGCGACCATGTTAAAAGCTGAAGCCACAGCTTTATCAGTCGTGTAAATCTGAACCCGCTTGAGTTCACCAAAAAATATCCCGAAATCAGAGTGAAACAAACAACGCTGATTTTTCCGCCCATTTGGATAAACATTAAATATAATGAATTAACCGACGGACTGCTGAAATAAAAATTGCCGTGAATTGAGAAATGATGAAATACTATTGCCAGCATGCTGAATATTCTCAGCAATTCAATATTTGAATTTCTCTGTTTAACATCCATAGCAAAACCCACTCATTCTTTATTCAAACACCGTAAAATTCGGAAAAAGTCTGCATTTTACAACGCCGAGAATATATCTTTCGTCAACGCAGCCGACCATCGGTGAGCGGCTGTCCGTTGAGTCGTTTCTGTTGTCACCCATGAGAAAAACCTTGCCCTCCGGAACGATCATCGGGAAAGTGTTTCCCTCCATGGTGTGTGTCGGTTCGGCGATATAGGGCTCGTCAAGCGCAACGCCGTCAACATAAACGATGCCCTTGTTAAAGTCAATATCAACCGTCTGTCCGCCCTTGGCAATGACGCGCTTAACGATAGGCTCGTTAAACTCGTTGGGCTGGGTGCTGATCACAATATCGCCCGCCTTAATGTCTCGGTTTATTACCGACACAATCAGCCAGTCGTTGTGGTTCAGCGTCGGAACCATGGAACGGCCGTCCACGCCGACAAACCGAACAAAGAACGTAAACATTACTGCAATAATTACGAGCGCGGTAACAAAAACCGAAATCGTGTCATAAAGAAACGAGCTCTTCTTCTCTTTCGGTTCCTGCTCTTCGTCCTTTACGGTGCTCATATTCGTTTCATCCATCAAGCTTCATTCCCTTCACCGCACAGCAAGTGCATCTTACTGCTCGCTCTGCTGAAAGTTATCATAAATATTCATACTGCCGAAAGGAAGCACGCGGAACATAGCTCTTCCGAGTATATATCTCGTATCAATAAATCCGATATCCGTGCTTCGGCTGTCCGTTGAGTGCATTCGGTTGTCGCCCATAACGAAGACCTTGCCCTCCGGAACAATCAGCGGAAATGTCACGTCTGCCGAGCGCTTGGTAAGCTCCGCGATATACGGTTCATCCAGCTCCTGTCCGTCAACAAAGACCTGACCGGAGACAAAATTGATGTCAACCGTCTGCCCCTCTGTCGCAATGATTCTCTTGACTATGGGTTCGTTAAACACATTTGGCTGTGTAATAATAACAATATCGCCGTAGTTGTATTCGCTTTTTGGCATGGTGACAAGCCAGTCTCCGTCCTGGAGGGTCGGCACCATGGAAGTTCCGACAACGCTTGCCGGCCTGCAAACAAAAGTAAATACGATAAATATGAGCACAAGCGCGGTAACAACTGAACCGAAGAGGTCATATATCTTGATCCAGCGTGTGCGCTCCTTTTTAGCCTGTTCGGGCGTCATCCCGTTTTTGAGGTATTCGTTCCAGTCTTCCTGAACATTACGTCTGCTTAATAACATTGAATTACCTCCTTATTTAAAACGTTTAGTATAATCAATCGTTTGCTGCTCATTAAAAAAACAAAAGGGCATGGAACCACCGCCATACCCCTCAGCTCGTTTTTGTAATCAAAGATTACATTAGCCGATACTCTGCTTAACCTTAGCAGCCTTACCGACTCTGTCACGCAGATAGTAGAGCTTGCTTCTGCGTACTTTACCTGTTCTGATAAGCTCAATCTTGTCAACATTGGGTGAATGAACAGGGAAAACCCTCTCAACACCAACGCCGTAAGAAACTCGACGAACGGTAAATGTCTGGGAAACTCCGCTGCCCTTGATGGCAATTACGGTACCCTCGAAAGCCTGGAGTCTTTCTCTCTCGCCTTCACGGATCTTAACCCAGATTTTGATAGTGTTACCTACCTTGATTGCCTCAGAAACATCAGCCTTGAGGCTGTCCTGAGCGATAAGCTTAAGTGCGTCCATTACAGACACCTCCCATAAGATTTCAGGCGTTCTTAACGGTTAAACCGACAGAGGACCGTCCGCTTTAATGTTGGGCATTAAACCCCGCCAAACCGACAGACTGCCGCCTTGGTGGTCACAAATGCTCTAATATACTAACATATCAGCCGATTAAATTCAAGTGTTTTTTGATGATTTATGAGAAAAATCACAAATTTTTTCGGTGATAATTTTTTCTTTACAATATATAGTTGCCGATTGAAGCGTGCGCCACAATTATGCGGTATTGCCTTAAGAATTTCTATACTGTTTTTTTCGGATTCAGCTATTATTCTGCGCTTCATCGGCTATTACAGTCAGATTATCGGAAGCCTTGCAAAGTGTAATTTCGGCGCCGAACTCCGCAACCTTTTCAAACTTAACTCCGTAAGCATCGGTAACTTTCATATACGATGCCAGATCCGATTTTTTTATCAGATAAAGACTCCTGCTGTTGTCGGCATTTTTATAGCTGTCCTTCACGCAAAGATACTTTATCGGCGTGAACGGACTGCCGCTCGCTATATCGTTAAAATACAGCACCTTTATCCTGTCGCCGGAAATAACGGCTATGCCCTCAGGACCGTTACACTCAAAGCCGAAAATCGAATAAAGCGTATCGTATCCGTTCTCCGCCATATATTCTGCCACCTGATAATCCGGGTTGCCGGGAGATTTGTCGCGGTTTATTTCGCGATATACGCCGACACCCTTGAACACGAGAGTAAACGCCGTAAACAGCACAAAAACACAGTAGAACGGAATTTTTATTTTACCCTTCAGTCTTTTGAGAAGCAGGGAAACGCTTGTCGCCAGGAGCGGAAACATCATAATATAGTAAACCGTTCTGACCTTCATGCTTGTGAAAATATCAGCCGCCAAAATTCCGAGACAGCCGAGCGCAAAAAGTACCGTAACCGCAAGGTCTGTTGTTTTTTCGCCCTTGCTTTTTATAAAATCTATCAGCTCTAAAATGAATGCCGCAAAAATAAGCCCTATAAAAGCTGCGGAAATCAAATGCATTACAACCGACGGAACATTGTTCAGCCAGAAGTTTCTCAGCATATTGTAGACACATTTGTAAGCATTGGTCAAAATCTGTGACAAAACAAGCTCCGGAGATGTGTCGCCGTAAATCGTCGTCTGGCTGTAATCAATAAATTTCACCGCCGCAAGACCGCCGATATTTGCGGCAAAAACCGCCGCGGTATAAGCTGCCGATTTCGTGAGAGTAAACTTTTTGTTCCTGACGGAATCGACTATTATCATTAAAGCCTCAACGACAATCAGCGGACAAACCATAATCGCCGTCTGTCTGAAGCTTTGCATTCCCGTGCCGAAACTCAGGGCAACGGAAATCACAAGAATAGGTATGTCAGTCTTTTTAAATTTTTGGTCTCTGATTCTTACATAACAGCCGTAAACAAGAAATGCCGTGATAATATAACAGGCATAGTAGCTTGCCATTGTGAAAAGTATCTGCGCTCCGTGCTGGTTAGCGGCAACGTGTCTTTTAATAAGAATGAGCGATGCCATCACCAAAAAGCCTGCTGTTCGTTCGTTGTAACTGCACAGAGTTTTCAGCATCCAATCATAAGTCAAAACGATTAAAACGGTCATAATGCACGACGCAACAGCCATAGCCATTACCGCATTTTTCGTTATTCCGTATATCAGCGCCGCGACAACAGGCGTTGCGACAACATAAGTTTGGTTGCCGAACGACCACGTCTTCGGAAACAGCGATTTTGCTTTCCACGCCTCTTTGGCATAGTTAATGTCGCTGTATATATCTCCGTCATAAAATTCGGGATCACAGCTCAGATTTATATAAAATATAAGTCCCAAAAATGCCAGAAGCAGCACGGTCAATGTCACCGTTAAAGCTGTGCTTCCCTTGTTTTTTTGATTAAGTCTCGACGTCATTTCAAATTCTCCTGTTGACTTTTTTCAGCCGCAATGCATATATTTTCGGACGCCTTATAAAGTATGTGGTCGCCGAACCGCGCCGCAACCGTTACCTCAACGCCCTTTTTCTTTGCTTCCTGTTCAAACTGCTGTGAGCTTTTCTCAAGAGTAAAATAAAGACTCTTTTCGGGATCTGCAGTCTTGTAATGATCATTAACGGTCAAATACTTTATCGGGACAAATATCGGATCGTAGTTACCCTCACCGAAAAATACCGCAGATATCTTTCCGTCCGATATGATTGCAATTCTTTCTCCGCCCTCACGTCTGCCGCTGAGGCCGAAAACGGAATACACCGTATCGTACCCGTTGTCAAGCATATACTGCGCCGCCTGCCTGTCCGGGTTGTCCGCACTTTTTCCGAGCGTTATTTCTTTTTCCACCGAAGAAAAATTCAGCACCGGAACGGCGGCAAATATAACGGCAACAACCGAAAAAATAATCTTGCCTTTTTTCTTTCCGAGCCTCTTTGCCGTGAGAGAAACGCACACGGCAAGAAGAGGAAACATGGTGAAATAGTATACGGGTCGTGTCGTCAGCGTTGTCAAAGAGCCGGCAAGTGAAACAAGTATACTTCCGAGCGCAAACAACAACGGCAAGGCAAACGCCTCATTGTTCTTGTCCTTGGATTTTATCAGTTCAACAAATCCGATAATCAAACCTGCCGCAACAAACAAAGCGCAAATTCCAAATGCAATATGCGACACCGTCTGAGACGAATTTTTCAGCAAAAAATTATTTTCCATAAAGCCTATGCATTTCAAAAATCTTCCGCCGATTTCCTTTATACTGCGTATTATTTCTGTTTTTTCAAGCACGGTTTTCTGATTGAATTTTATAAATTTTATCGCAACGATTCCGCCGATATTTGCAAGCGAAACCAAAGCCGTAAACAGCGTTGTGTCTCCGACGGAAAACCTCTTGTTTTTCGCGGAATAAACAATTATCAAAAAGATTTCACAGGCAACCAGCGGCAAAACCATAACCGCGGTCTGCCGCAGGCTCTGCATTCCGGTTGCAAAACTTAGCGCGGCTGCCACCACACACATCGGAATATATTTTTTGCTTTTGTCCGTGCTTCTCAGCCTGATATAACAGCCGTAAACAATGAATGCCGTAATCAAATAGCAGGAGTAGTAGCTTGCCATCGTGAAAAAAATCTGTGCGCCGTTCTGATCCTGAGCAATGTGACCCTTTGCAAAAACTATCGCCGCCATTGCGAGAAAGCCCGTAACTCTTTGATTATACGAATACTGCGGCTTCATCATCCAATCATAGGAAAGAAAAACCAAAACTGTCATAACACAGGACGCTATTCCCATCGCAGTAATCGCATTTCCGGTAACCGAGCAAAGAAGAGCCGCAACCACGGGAGTGGCAATGACATAAACCTGATTCCCGAACACCCAGTTTGCAGGAAACAGCGATTTCGCCTTCCATGCCTCTCTCGCATAGTTTATATCGCAGTAAATATCGCCGTCATAGTAGTCGGGATTGAAGCTCAGATTCACATAAAATATCAACGCAAAAAATGCAAGCAGCAGCACGGTTAATATGACGGTGAATACAATATCGGATTTGTTTTTTCCTTTCAGTTTCATTTTATTTTCCTCAATTCAAACAACCTCAAAATTATTTGAAAACTTCATTATTCTTTGTAATCAGTTTTCTTCGGACAACATACATCATTTCATGCTCACTTCCGATTTGCTTTTCAAGTGTTTCCACAAGCAAGGTCGGATTGAGATTATTCGTGCTTCCTGCCGCAAGCACACATTGAATGTTTACAATGTTATCTGCCGACGATATTTTCATATCATAAATATAGTCTATCAGATTTATCTGCTTCATCACCTTTCGGTGACCCTTTTTGCCGCGCTTTTCCGCGATCAGCTCTTCGCCCTCGGAAAGGCTCTTTGCTTTTTCCGCAAAGTCTTTCGCAACGTCGGAATCGGTGAAAACAAGCTTCACAAAATACAAAGCTTTTTCAATTTCCTTTGCATCATGCACAGGCTCGGCAACGGAGAGAATTTTTATACCCTCAGGAAGTGCCGCATTCAGTCTGTCCATAATTTCGCTGTCGGTAATGTCACCCTCAATTCGGATGTCCATGTACTCGCAGTCGCTCGACTGACCGAGAGAAAGCGGCAGAGCAAAAGTCAGGTAAGGATGCGGATTAAAGCCCTCCGTGTACCACATCGGGAGCTTTGCGCGCCTGACCGCACGGGTCATCATTCTGTTTATATCAAGGTGGGAAATGTATATCGCCCTGCCCGTTTTTGAAAAATTAAGCCTCACTGCGCGCATCGCACTTACCTCCGTTGAGTCGGTTTGCTCCGCAGCCTGCACACTTTATTCTGCAATGCGGAGTTGTGACGCTCTCATGCGCCTTTCTGTTTTCGTTCATCAAAAACTTTTTGCTTATACCGTAATCGAGGTGGTCCCATGGAAGTATCTCGTCAAAGCTTCGGCGGCGGTTCGCATAAAAGCTCGGATCAAGACCCGCTTCTTCAAAGGCTTCCATCCATTTGCCGAAATCAAAGTGATCGTCCCAACTGTCAAATTTACAGCCCTTTTTCCATGCAAGCTCCAAAACCTTTGAAAGCCGGCGGTCGCCTCTCGCAAACACGCCCTCAAGGAAGCTTGTCGGGGTCAGGTGGGTTGAAATCCTGATTTTCTTTGTCGTAACACTCTCGTAAAGGTGCTTTTGCTTTTCTTCAAGCTGCTCCATTGTGTCCTGCGGCTCCCATTGGAACGGAGTAAACGGCTTCGGTACAAACGACGAGGCGCTTATGCTTACCTGCACGCCCTTGCCCTTGGGTCTGTCGGGATTGCGGTAAAACTCATCGACAACCTGCTGTCCGAGCTGTGCAATACCTGCCACATCGTCAAGAGTTTCGGTCGGCAAGCCTATCATAAAATAAAGCTTGACCGCTGTCCAGCCGCCTGAAAAAGCCATATTCACGGTTTTCATTACATCGTCATAAGTTACATTTTTATTGATTGCGTCACGCAGACGCTGAGTTCCTGCTTCGGGAGCAAATGTCAAACTGCTTCGGCGAACCTCGGTCAGCTTTTCCATAAGCTCGTCGGAAAAATTGTCGACTCTGAGCGACGGAAGCGCAACATTTATATTCTCCTCCGTCGTCCATTTGAGCATTGAAGTCAAAAGCGGCTGAAGCCCCGTATAATCACTTGTGCTCAGCGAGCAAAGGGAAATTTCATCGTAGCCCGTGCTCTCGCAAAGTGTTCTGCATTGCTCCTCAACGACTTCGGGAGACTTCTCTCTTATCGGTCTGTACAAAAATCCTGCCTGACAGAAACGGCAGCCTCTTATACAGCCGCGGAAAATCTCAGCCGTCACTCTGTCGTGGACGACCTCTATCGACGGGACGACAAAGCTTTCCGGATAATAGACCTTGTCCATATCCTCTACAATCGCCTTGACCGCCTTTGGGGGAGCGGTCTCCTTATTGGTCACGCTCTTGATCGTTCCGTCATCATTATACTCAACGTCATAAAACGCGGGAACATAAAAGCCCTTGAGCTGTGCGACCTCACGCAAAAGCTCGATTTTCGGAGAACCGAGCTTTTTATGCTTTCTTATAAGGTCAACAAGCTGAACCGTAGTCTCTTCGCCGTCACCGAGCATAAAAATATCAATGAAATCGGCAATCGGTTCACCGTTGCAGGCACAGGGACCTCCTGCGACAACAAGCGGAGCAAGCTCCGTTCGATCCTTTGAATAAAGCGGAATACCTGCCAAATCAAGCATATTGAGAATATTGGAATAGCTAAGCTCATACTGAAGCGTAAAGCCGAGCATATCAAACTCGTCAAGAGGATCTCCGCTTTCAAGCGCCCAGAGCTTTATTCCGTTCTCCCTCATCTGCTCTTCCATATCAACATCGGGCGCGAACACACGCTCGCACCACGCATAATCAAGCCTGTTGACAACGGAATAAAGAATTTTCATTCCGAGATGTGACATTCCTATTTCATAAGTGTCTGGAAAGCAAAACGCATACCTGACGTCAATTTTGTCCTTATCCTTTATAACGCTGTTCAGCTCACCGCCGACATAACGTCCCGGCTTCTGAACCTTTTGCAAAATTTTTTCGATTTTTGTTGAAAGCATAATCTACCTCGTTACTTAATACAGATATTTCAACCATTTAAAAGGTTTCTTTCGGCTTAATAGAATTATAATTGTTGAAAATACTACTGAAGCTAATAAAGTTATCGAATATTTTAAAACTCCACTTTGAAAAAATGCAACAATACCTGTTGATTTTGAAAAGCTGTCAAAAAATTCTGTTGTCATAAACAAATGTGAAAAGTAAATCATCGAACTGTATTCACGAAGCACACCATATACTTTTGAATCTTTCAAGTCCGTATTTCTGCAAAATATGAATATAGCAGCAGCACATATAGTAACAAGTATGAATTTCACGGTTTCCACAACAATACTCTCTTTTTCAAAAGCAAAAATAGAAAAGGAAATCATTGCTGCGGTTGAGATCAGAAAAGCAATATACTGCGTACTTCTTTTCTTAATGTTTACATCGCAAAACAGCATTCCTAAACCGGCACAAAAAATTCCGCTTCCCATTTCACTGCCAAAAACATTTGATAACACTCCGGGAATCATATTCCAAACTGTTTCAGCCAACGGAAGTATTCCAAATAACATTGGAGCTAATTTATAAGCCAAGAATAAAACAACAGCCACAAAAAAGGTCTGTTTACTTGACAGCTTTTTCTTTAATAAAAAAAGAATTGCAACCGAAATCATTAAGGTATTTATATACCAAAGGTGAATAAACGTTTGTGACAGGAAAAATCTGTACAGAAGCATTTTCATATTCACAATGAAATTGTCCAAAGTAATGTCTGAAATTGGGAATCCGTAAAATTTGATAAGGTTTATAGGAAAATAAAAAACAGACCAAGCGAAATACAAGATAAACAATCTTTTCTCAAATTTCCAAAAGCGTTTGTTATCTTCCTTTGTCCCGTCAAGCTTTCTAAAGAAAAAAAATGAGGACGCAATAAAAAAGAAAGGCACGGCAACTGCCGCAATAATTTTTCCCAAAAAATAATTAGCAAAAACTTGATCAGATGAAAAAAGCGGCTTATGTATAACTACAACCAGTAAAGCCATTATCAGTTTTGCAATATCTACTGCATTATATTGTTTGCTCACCGATCTTTCCATTAACATTCCACCTTAAAATAACTGTTACAAGTCATTTTACTATGAACCGACGTTTTTTTCAAGAGAAATAATATATAATTAGAGCCGAATGTATAACAAACAAATCAATTAAAACTCTATTCACAGGAAATTCACAATTTTTTGTTAAGATAAATTTACCAAAACTAAGGAGTGGTATAAAGATGGCCAAAACCTTGCCGAAGCCGATTGACGGAACCTTGCGTAAGTTTTCGCTGCGCGTTCCTGAGGTCATTCGCGAGTGCAGCGGAATAGTTATTTTTGGAAAAAGAATAAAGTCACTTGTCTTTTCAACAGACGTTGCCATAATAAGAAATGTTAATGCCGACGCAGTAATAGCCGTGTATCCTTTCACACCTCAGCCGATTATCACGCAGGCAATTCTGTCCGCGTCGGACATTCCCGTTTTTGTCGGAGTAGGCGGAGGTCTTACAAGCGGAAAACGAGTCCTCAGCCTCTCAACCTTTGCCGAGATGCAGGGCGCAACGGGAGTTGTTCTCAACGCTCCTGTTTCAAACGAAATCGTACACGATGTAAGCGAAAACATAGATATTCCGACCGTTATGACCGTTGTGCGCGACGATGATGATATTCAGGCGCGAATAGACGCAGGCGCAGCAATACTCAATGTTTCCGCCGCTTCACGCACCCCTGAAATCGTTGCAAAAATACGCAAAGATTTTCACGACATTCCCATTATCGCAACCGGAGGACCAACCGAGGATTCAATCAAAAAGACCATTGAAGCCGGAGCGAATGCCATAACCTGGACACCGCCGTCAAACGGCGATATATTCCGCGACGTTATGGACGCATACCGCAACGGTCAACCACATCCGTAAGGAGGAATCCAGATGACCCTTTCCGAAGCAATGACTGCGCGGCACTCAGTCCGCAGCTTCACGGACAAAAAAATTGACGGCAAAACCGCCGTCGATCTGCAAAGCTATATAAAAGAATGTAACCGTCAAAGCGGCTTCAGTTTTCAGCTTTTTCTTGATGAGCCCGACGCTTTTTCCGGAAGACTTGCCCACTACGGCAGCTTTTCCGACTGTAAAAACTATATTGCCGTTGTCGGTCCGAAAAATGCCGACGAAAAGTGCGGATACTACGGGGAAAAGCTTGTGCTAAAAGCGCAGCAGTTAGGGCTCAATTCCTGCTGGGTCGCAATGAGTTACAGCAAGTCAAAGGTTCGCTGTTCAATCAAAAAGGGCGAAAAACTTTATGTTGTAATCGCTCTCGGTTACGGCAAAAATCAAGGAAAGGCGCACAAGTCAAAAAGTATGTCTGAACTTTGCAGGACTGACGGAGAAATGTCTGCCTGGTTCAGAAACGGAATGACCGCCGCGATGCTTGCACCCACCGCCGTAAACCAGCAAAAATTTCTTATGACTCTCGACAACGACACGGTTTACGCAAAAGCCTTGCGCGGATTTTATTCAAAAATCGACCTTGGAATAGTCAAGTATCATTTTGAAATCGGCGCAGGCGATGCGGATTTCAAATGGGCATAAATATCTCAGAAGCAAGTAACCGCTGATTAAATCATTGCTGATTCAATCGGCGGTTACTTATTTTATACATTTTCTATTTTCGGCATTTCTGTCATACGAAGATTTGTGCATCCGTAAGGAATGAGAGTCATTTCAACGGGTTCGGATACAGCCGCTTTCGACACGGGGATCTCTTCACATCTTCCGTCCGACATTTTCCAATCAACCTCAGCCATTTTTGCAGTCAGCCTAATCGGTGCACCGTCAGGTGAAAAAGGCGTTTTGCCGACCTCGCGGAAATTAACCGTGAAATCGTCCGTACAGAATCCGTAATTCCAGTCCGTTGTCGGGAAAATTTCATAGTCGCAGTACGGGAATTTTCTTTCAACTCCGTCACGCGTGTACTCCCTCTTTTCCCATCGCTCGCCTATCGGGAGCGAGAAAACAAGATTGCCGCGTTCCGCACAGAAGAGTCCGCTCGGACGCTCTGTCAGTTCAACATCAAAGCTGAAGCGAACATCAATTTCGCTCTCGCCGAAAAAGTCTCGGCTGACTTTCACAAAGCCTTTGCCTGCATTCTTTCCGTCAATCGTTGCATTGACCGCTTTTTCGGGAATCCTGACAAGCAATTCACGCTCGTCGTGCGAGTCCGATTTCACTTTAATTTTATATCCGTCCTCAAACGGGTAGCCTGTAACTATTTCAACTGAAAGCTTTGCGCCGCCGATTACCGTTTCAACCTTGCTCGGCGCAACGGCACATATCGCAATGCCGTTTTCCGTTTTCATCATTGTGCTCATGGCAAACTTCGGGAAAGCCTGATTGAAGTTTGCGGTACAGCAGCCGAAATTCGGTTCCAAGCCGAACAGATGTGATTCCTCGCTGTTCGTGTTGAACGGCTGCTTGCCGTCAGGAAAGCGCACACATTGCACCTGATTTGTCATTTGGTCATACTGGTGCGTCCACATATCGGGGCTGACCGTCGCAGGGAAAGCGTTGAATGTCGTTTTTTCAAGCCTTTCAGACCAGTAGCTGTCGCCCGTCAGCGCAACGAGCCATTCGTAGGAATACATCGCCTCGGCAACCGAACAGCACTCCGAGCCGTGAACGGGACTTGTGCCGCTGAGACATTCGTCACCCGTAAAATGACCGCACGCCATTCCGTGATCGCGCAGGAGAATCTCCATGGCTTCCTTGGCAAATTCATTTGCGTCTCCGCCGCGAAATTCCGTCATCAGCGCTTCGCCTTTGAGCATCATTGCAATGTTGACGACATGGTTGAGATAGCTCCAGTTTTCGCGTCTTTCGGCATAGCGCCACGATTTAAACATTTTTTTGTAGTCAATGCCCTGTATGTAGAGCTTATCAACAAGGTCAAGCTGCCAGTCCTCGGCTTTTCGCTCGCGAAGCCACAGAATCGGAATCAAGCACTCAAACCAGCGCGCCGAACCCCAGTCAAAAAGCGTTCTGCCGTTAATATGTGAGCTGAGATTTTGCAGCGCGCGGCTGACTGCGTTTTCAATGCGCTCGTCGCCGGAGCAATCCGCATACACAACGAGAGCCTTGCAAATTATAAAGCAAGCCCAAATATCATAATTGGTGCGCTGTTCCTTATCGCACGGACAAATCCAGCCGTCCTCACATTGGCGCTCAAGAATCGCGTCAATATACTTCTTTGTGCGAGCCTGCATATCCTTGTTTTCAAGAAGATAGGCAAGCGGAACAAAGCCGTCTAGCCAATAAGGAACTCGCTCCCAGCCCTCGTCGCTGCCGCCTATCCAGCTCGAATTTTTAATGCTGTTCCACATCTTGTCAAGGTTTCCGGAAAGTCCGTTCGCCTGAATTTCAAGCTGATTTTTAAGCCAGCCCGTCGGTTTTATTTCATTGGTCGTAAATTGTCTGAAAATCATAATTTCTCCTGTCAGCCGTTAACTTATTCCGAGTTTCTTTGCCATTTCCGCCGTCTGGAGTTCGAGCAGTTTGGAAACGCCCTCCTCCTGCATCGTGATACCGTAAAGGACGTCGGCCTCCTCCATCGTACCGCGGCGGTGAGTGATAAGAATGAACTGTGTATTCACGGTCATTCTGCGGACATAGCGCGCATAACGCGCAACATTGACGTCGTCCAGCGCCGCTTCGACCTCGTCAAAAATACAGAACGGAGACGGTGCCACCTTGAGAATCGCAAACAGAAGCGCGATTGCGGCAAGTCCCTTTTCACCGCCCGAAAGCAGGTCTATATTCTGAACATTTTTGCCCGGCGGCTGAACCTTGATTTCAATGTTACATTCAAGCACGTCGTTCGGATTTTCAAGCAGAAGCTCCGCCTTGCCGCCGCCGAAGAGCTCGACAAACGTTTCGCCGAAATAGTTATTGATTCGGACGAACTGAGCCTTGAACTGCTCTGCCATTTTACCCGTCAGCTCTGTGATGAGCTTGTTCAGCTCCTCGCGTGAGCGTTCAATATCGTCAAGCTGAGCCTTCATAAACTCATAGCGTTCCGAAACTTCCTTGTACTCTTCGATCGCACCGACATTGACATTGCCGAGCGCGCGGATTTTACCCTTTATCTCCTGCAAGCTTCTGTGCGCCTGCTGATAATCCTCAATAACAATATTCAGCTCCTCAGCCTCTGTTTTCGTGAGCTGATACTCGTCAAAGAGCTTGTTCACGGCGTTTTCAAGCTGCTGCTCCATCTGAGCCTTGCGCTCCTCCAAACGGGCAAGCTCGCCGCTGATTTTTTCACGTTCGGCGGATTTTGCACGTTCCTCTGAACGAAGCTGTGCACTTTTTGCGTCGCATTGCGTTCTTTCGCTGACAAGCGTTTCAATGTCGCTCTTCGCGCTTGCACCGAGCTCGTGAAGCTCCTTTGCCTGCTTTGCAAGCTCCTGAACCTTTATTTCAATTTCTTTGTTTGCGCTTTCGATAACGGCGATTTCATCATTGAGGTCATCAAGTCTGCCCTCGTGGCTTGCCATACGGCGGTTAAGCAGATCAACCGCTTCGCGCTTTGCCTCAATGTCCTTTTCGAGAGCAAGTATGTCCAGATTGATTTTTGCCTCAATCTGTGCAAGCTCCTCTTTCTTCTCCTCGGACTTCTCTCTGCTGTGAGTTATAACATCAAGGTCAGCCTGAACGCCGCCCATTTCCTTGTTGATCTCGTCAATTTCCTTTTGAGCCGCCGCTTTCATCGCTTCAAGGTCGCTGATTCTGAGCGAAGCCGACTTTTTCTCTCTGCGGAGCTCCTCAAGCGCGGCGTTTGCGGTATCAAGCTTTCCGTCGATAAGAGCGAGCTCGCTCTCCTTTCGGATAACGTCCTCCTGAGTCCGTTTGAGATCAGCCTGCGAAGCATCAAGATCCGCCTTGACAGCGGAAAGCTCAACGTTCAAAGTCTTGTACTCGCCGTTGTCCCGTTCCTGCTCGGCAGTGAGCTTTGCAACCTGCTCACGCAGCTTGTCCATCTCGTTGCCTCGGCTGAGAATGCCTGCATTGTGACCCTTTGAACCACCTGTCATTGAGCCGCCTGCATTGACGACCTGACCGTCGAGAGTAACTATTTTAAATCTGTATGAATATTTCTTCGCAATAACTATTGCGCTGTCAAGATCTTCGGCAACTGCCGTCCTGCCCAAAAGAGAGCGTATAATTTCGCCGTACTTTCCGTCGTAGTCCAACAGCTTGTCCGCCATATCGACAAAGCCGTAGCAGTCATCAAGACCCTTTTCGGTAAACGGCTTTGACTTTACCGACGTAAGCGGCAGGAACGTTGCACGTCCGCCCTTCTTCTCCTTGAGGAAATTTATCGCGCGCTTTGCGTCGTTCTCGCTGTCCGTTACAATGTTCTGTATTGCCGCACCGAGCGCGGTTTCAACGGCAACGGCATAGCGATCCTCAACGCTGATAAGCTGTGAAAGAGGACCGTGTATTCCTCTGAGTGCGCCGCCCTTGGCCTCGCGGACAACTGCCTTAACCGCTCCGGAGTAGCCCTCCATGTTCTTTTCCATGTCGTCGAGCATTCTGATCTTGTCCTTCTTTTGCAGAATGTCAAGACCCCTTGCATCTATCTCCGACTTGAGCTTCTCCGCCTTTTCGGTGCGCGACTGAACGCGGAGACTGTAACCGGAAACAGCGTTCATAATCTCGGTGGCTGTGTCGTTGAGCTTGTCAAGCTGTGCCTGACAGACGTTGTGCTTTTCTTCCAGCTCGGTGATGTATCCGTTCCTTGTCGAAAGTACGCCGTCTATGTTGCTGACTCTGCCGCGGATTTCCTCAATCGAGGAATTTGCGGTGGTTTCCTCTATTCTCTTCTCGCTGACCTTTTCGGTGAGCGAAGTTATCTTCTGCGAAAGCTCGGCAATGCGGTCGGAGAACTCTCCCGTCTCACTCCTCGCGTCGGCAATGCCTGCGGCGGCAACGTCAAGCTCTTTTTTCTTCGCCTCTATCTCGGCAAGCAGCTCGCTGATCTCCGCCTGAGCCTGTTCAACCTCCTGTTTGAGGGTGTTTTCGCTGTCGGAAGCGTCGGTCATATCGCGCCTGATACGTTCAATCGTCTGCTCGTTATGAAGAATCGTATTCTTCTCAACGGATATCTGACCCTCAAGTTGAACCGCCTTTTCCTCATAGCTTGTGGAGTTGTTCCTGATATTGTCGATTTTAATTGTTATTTCCTGACTTCTGGCGATAATTTCCTCAGTCTGTGCCTCAATCTGTGAAAGAGCCGCTTCCGTCGAGTCGTACTGACCCTGAGCGATTGCCAGCTTGTCCTCCTGGTCTCTCAGCTTGACCTTTGAGGTGTCGATGGTGTGAAGCCAAAGTCCGATTTCAAGCTCCCTCTTGTCCTTGGCAAGAACAAGGAATTTCTGCGCCTTTTCGCTCTGCGTTTTGAGCGGACCGACACGGCTTTCAAGCTCGGAGAGGATATCTCTCAGACGAACAAGGTTTTCTTCCGCCTGGTCAAGCTTTCTGTTGGCATCGTTTCGGCGGTACCTGTAATGGGAAATGCCTGCCGCCTCTTCGAGCATATCGCGTCGCTGACCCGATTTTGATGAAATAAGGTCGGCGATTCTGCCCTGACTGACAAGAGAGTAACCGTCACGGCCGAGACCCGTATCCATAAAAAGTTCATGTATGTCGCGCAGTCTGACTACCTGACCGTTGAGCATATATTCACTCTCACCCGAACGGTAGTAACGGCGCGTTACGGACACCTCGTCCTTATCGTTGTTGAGCGTTCTGTCCGTGTTGTCCAGGCGCAGAGTAACCTCGGCAAAGCCCAAAGGCTTTCTGACCTTTGTGCCGCCGAAAATGACGTCTTCCATTTTTGAGCCGCGCAGGTTTTTCGTCGATTGCTCGCCGAGAACCCATCTGACGGCGTCGGCAATGTTACTTTTGCCTGAACCGTTGGGGCCGACAACGGCGGTCATTCCGTGATTGAAATTGAACACCGTTTTGTCGGGGAAGGACTTGAAGCCCTGCATTTCGAGCGCTTTTAATCTCATAATTCTTCGTTCCTTAATATGTAAACTTTGTACTTTTTAATTTTACTGTCGCCTTTTACCTTGGCGTTGTAGCCCAGCTCGCTGAGCTTTTGTATGTTTATTTTCTTCTGTCCTGTCATTTTGGAAACAGCGTCCGGCGAAACAAAAACCGTAATATCGCCCTGCTGTATTCCGTTCCGTTCTATGAACTCAACCGCGCGTTTGAAATAAATTTCTCCCTCGCAAAGCTCCTTGAACGCAGGGTGATAGGCTCCCGCAACGTAGTCCTTTTCCACTCCGCCGCCCGAATGAAGCCCCGTCCTGATAACGGTTATCCTCGCTTCGTCAAACATCAGAAGAAGCTCCGCGCAAAGCTTTGCCGCCGAATCAACTGTCTGCGGCACATACTCTCCGCTCTCGCAGAGCTCGGCAAGCTCCGTGTTTCTTATCACCACGGTAGGATAAATTCTCACCGTCTGCGGCTGCAAATCTATTATCTTTCTCGCCGTGTCGATGCTGTCCTCATCGGTTGAACCGTAAAGTCCCGTCATCATCTGAAGTCCGAGTTCAAAGCCGTAGCTTTTCAGCATTTCGGACGCTCTGACAACGTCGGCGGCGGTATGTCCGCGTCGGTTTAGCCGCAGAACCTCGTCGTTCATGCTCTGAGCTCCGAGCTCGACCGCCGTAACACCATAGCTTTTCAGTATGCGGCAAATCTCATCGTCTATCGCGTCGGGACGCGTGGAGCACCTTATCCCCTTGAAGCTGCCGTCCTTAACATACCTGTAAGCCGCGTCCAGCAGCTTTGTCATCACCGTTCTGTCAATCGCGGTGAAGCTTCCGCCGAAGAATGCGATTTCTCCGCCGCGGCTGTCGGGATTTTTCATTGCAACCCTGACCGCTTCATCAACGTCGGCAGGCGTTACCTGCCTGCTCTGACCCGATATTGCGCGCTGATTGCAAAACGTGCATTGGTGAGGGCAGCCGCTGTGCGGGACAAAGAGTCCGACATTTATGTGTCTCACAGTCCCATAAGCTCCAAGGCTTCCCTTGCAGCCTCCTGCTCGGCGCGTTTTTTGCTTTTGCCGACGCCCCTGCCGATTACGTTTGAATTGAGATGAACCTCAACCTCAAATCTCTTGTCGTGGTCGGGTCCGCTCTCGCCTGCCAGAACATACTCGACGACCTCGCCGGGATTGCGCTGAACAACCTCCTGGAGCATCGTTTTGTAATCCTTGACCGAGCGGTGCTTTCTTATCGCTTCGTCGATATATTTGAGAACAAACTTTTTCGCCTCTTCCATGCCGCCGTCAAGGTAGATCGCGGCGATCACGGCTTCAAAGGCGTCCGCCTGAATCGACGGTCTTTCTCTGCCGCCCGTGACGACTTCGCCCTTGCCGAGCATAAGGTATTTTCCGAGCTGAATTTCACGGGCAAAGGAGGCAAGCGATTTTTCGCACACCATCGCCGCGCGCAGCTTCGTCAAATCTCCCTCAGGGAAATCCGTGTAGTTCTTGAAAAAGTTTTCCGCGGTTATAAATCCGAGAACCGAATCGCCGAGGAACTCAAGACGTTCGTTGGAGCCCTTGCAGGTGTTGTGATTCTCGTTGACATAGGACGAATGTGAAAGTGCGCGAAGCAAAAGTGTCTCGTCCTTGAAAGTATATCCTATCTTCTGTTGAAGCTCTTTAATATCAGGTTTCATATTCACCAAACCTTTCGTTGAAAAAATCGAGACTTCTCTTTGCGAGCGCTTCGTATCTCAATTTTTTATCTCTTATCTTTTCATCGAGCGGCGGCAGGATTCCGAAATTTGCGCCCATCGGCTGGAAATCCGTCACGCTCTCGTTGCTTATATATTTTGAAAGTGCACCCATCATCGTGAAATCGGGCAAATCAAGAGGAGCCTTGCCCTCAAGCCTGTTTGCCATATTGATTCCGGCAAGTATGCCCGACGACGCGGACTCCATGTAGCCCTCAACGCCTGTTATCTGACCTGCAAAATAAAGATTTTCACGTCCTTTGAACGAGAAATCTTTGTTCAAATGGCGCGGCGAATCAATAAAGGTGTTGCGGTGCATAACTCCGTAGCGCACAAACTCTGCGTTCTTCAGCGCAGGAATCATCGAAAAAACTCTCTTCTGCTCGCCGAATTTGAGATTTGTCTGGAATCCGACAAGGTTGTACATTGTTCCGCTCGCATCCTCGCGGCGAAGCTGAAGCACAGCCCACGGGCGGTGTCCCGTTCTCGGATCTCTCAGTCCGACGGGTTTCAGCGGACCGAAACGCATTGTGTCGGCACCTCTCGACGCCATGACCTCAATCGGCATACAGCCCTCGTAAACGCCCTTTTTCTTATCGAACGAATGAAGCTCCGCCGACTCTGCGCTGACAAGCTCGTTATAGAAGCTTTCGTATTCCTCTTTGTTCATCGGGCAGTTGAGGTAATCGTCCTCGCCGCCGCGGTCATATCGCGACTGGGTAAAGGCGCAGGACTTGTCAATGCTCTCGTCCGTAACTATCGGCGCCGCCGCATCATAAAAGCTCAGCGAACCGCCGCAAAGCTCCTTTATCTTTTCTGCCAGACCGTCGGAAGCAAGAGGACCTGCGGCAATTATAACGTTGCCGTCGGGGATCTCTGTCACTTCGCGGCACTCGACGGTTATGAGCGGATGTGATTTTATTTTTTTCGTTATCATACGGGAAAATTCATCACGGTCAACCGCAAGCGCTCCGCCTGCCGGAACGCTGCACTTTTTCGCACACTCAACGCAAATTGAACCGAGACGCTCCATCTCCGCCTTGAGAAGGCCTGCCGCAGAACCGACGCGCTGTGCCTTGAGCGAATTGGAGCAGACAAGCTCGGCGAGCATATCCGTTTTGTGCGCCGGGGAGTGCTTTTCGGGCTTCATCTCGGCAACAGTTACGGGTATTCCTCTGTTTGCAAGCGCCCACGCCGCCTCGACGCCGGCAAGACCGCCGCCGACAACAAGGACTTTGTTCATTTATTTATCATCCTTTTTTCTGCTTTTTCTTTCCGCCTTGCGCTCATAGCCGCAATTCTCGTCAAGGCAGACAATCAGTCCGCCTCTGCGCTTGAAGAGCGATTTGCCGCACTTGGGGCAGGTCTCGTCCGTCGGCTTATCCCACGTCATAAAATCGCACTCCGGCCAGTTGCCGCAGCCGTAGAACGGGAACCCGCGCTTCGACTTCTTCTCAATTACCTCGCCGCCGCACTTGGGGCACTTTGCGCTCGTCTTGGTAACAAGCGGTTTTGCGTTTTTGCACTCCGGGTAGCCGGGGCAGGCAAGGAATTTGCCGTATCTGCCGACCTTAATGACCATCATTCTGCCGCACTTTTCGCACGGAATGTCGGTCACGTCCTCGTCAAGTCTGATCTTGACGTCTTTCATATCCGCCTTAACCTTTTGAAGGTTCTTGTCGAAGTCGTCATAGAACTCGTGGAGCATGGCAATATAATCTTCCTTGCCCTCGCCGACCTCGTCAAGCTTCGTTTCCATTCCGGCGGTAAATTTCGTGTTCACTATCTTGGAAAACTTCTCTTTGAGAAGCTTGGTTATCGCTTCACCCAGCTCTGTCGGGTAGAGTTGTTTCTGCTGACGCTTCACATATTCGCGCTTAACAATCGTTGTAATTATAGTTGCATAAGTGCTCGGACGTCCGATTCCGTTCTCTTCAAGTGCCTTGATGAGCGACGCTTCCGTGTACCTTGCAGGCGGCTGTGTGAAGTGCTGATTTCCCTTGAGATCCTTGAGCTTGAGCTTATCGCCCGTGTTCAGTTCGGGAAGCTTGCCCTCCGCCTCTGTCTCGTCGTCCGTGCTCTCCTCATAGAGGACGGTAAATCCGTCAAACTTGATGCTGTAACCGGCGGCGGTGAAGCGGCAGTAACCGTCAACGCCCTCCGTCACGGCGTCAATGTCCGCCTTGACCGTGTTCTGAACGCACGTTGCCATGAGGCTGGCAACAAAGCGCTTCCAGATAAGCGTATAAAGCTTATACTGATCCGATGAAAGGCTTGCTCTCACCCTGTCCGGAGTGAGTGCGGGGTTTGTCGGTCTGATAGCCTCGTGACCGTCCTGCGCGTTGCTTCTTGACTTAAAATAACGCGGCTTATCGGGGAGATATTTCTCACCGTAGGTCTGGAGAATAAAGCTGTTCGTCGCGGCTCTTGCCTCCTCGGAAATTCTCAGGGAGTCCGTTCTCATATAGGTTATAAGACCCGTCGTTCCGATGCCTGCGATATCAACGCCCTCGTAAAGCTCCTGGGCGGCTCGCATTGTACGCTGAGCCTGGAAGCCCATACGTCTTGACGCCTCCTGCTGGAGAGTGGAGGTGATAAACGGCGGCGCAGGATTCTTCTTTCTAGTACCCTTTTTGACCGAAGTGACGCTGTATTTGGCGTTATCAAGTCTTGCAAGGTATGCATCCGCCTGTTCTTTGTTTGTAATCTTTACCTTGCCTGTCTCATCGCCGTAGAAGCTTGCGGAGAAGCTCTTGCGGTTCGGCGCGGTGAACTTGGCGTCGAGCGACCAGTACTCTTCGGGAACAAACGCTCTGATCTCGTTCTCGCGGTCAACAACAAGTCTGACGGCAACCGACTGAACACGGCCTGCCGAGAGACCTCTGCGGATCTTCTGAGAAATGAACGGACTGAGCTTGTAACCGACAAGGCGGTCAAGTATTCTTCGCGCCTGCTGTGCGTTGACAAGGTTCATGTCTATTGAGCGCGGCGATTTCATTCCGTTCTCAATACCTGTTTTGGTGATTTCGTTAAAGGTGATTCTGTTGGCTTCGTTCATATCGAGTCCGAGCAATGTTGCAAGGTGCCACGATATCGCCTCTCCCTCGCGGTCGGGGTCGGTTGCGAGATAAACGCCGTCCGATTGGGCGACCATTCCCTTCAGCTCTTTAACAAGCTTTTCCTTGCCCTTTATAACGGCATACTTGGGAGCAAAATCATTCTTAACATCGACGCTCAGCTTTGCCGCCGGGAGGTCACGGACGTGACCCATTGAAGCGGTAACATTATAGCCGTCGCCGAGATATTTTTTTACGGTTTTGACCTTTGTGGGTGACTCCACTATGACAAGTTTCGACATAAATACATCATCCTAAATTATATATAAAAATTATTTTAATCTCTTGTAATTCTTACCGGCAAGCGGTTCAACAACTCCGAGAAGCTCCAGCTCCGTCATTGCGGAAAGGAAATCGACGGTTGAAAGCTTGGCTTTGAGTATAAGCTCCTCCGCCTGCATCGTCTTTTCGGTAAAGGCTTCACAGATAAGCCTCGCATTTTCGCTGACTCCCTGCGGAATCGTCATTTTCACATTCTCAATTTCAGGTTCTTTGTTTATAACAGGTTTTCCTGCCGGCGTCATCGTCAGCTCGGTTTCAATCTTTTCGGCATCAATAAGTTCGGGAAATCTTGCGGCGTACTCTTCAAGCACATCCATCGCATTGAACACAGGCTTGGCGCCGTCGCGCAGAAGTCTGTTTGTGCCCATATTCATGCTCGACGTTATATCGCCTGGCACGGCAAAAATGTCGCGTCCCTGCTCCGCCGCATGTTCTGCAGTTCTCAGCGAGCCGCTGCGTTCATTCGCTTCAATGACGATAGTTCCGTAGGAAAGACCGGAAATGATCCTGTTCCTGAACGGAAAATTGGAAGGAAACGCCGGTGTGTACGGCGGATATTCGGTGACAAGCGCGCCGTTTGAAGCGATCTCGCGCCTGAGAGGTTCGTTTTCCGGCAAATATCTCGCACCGAATCCGCAACCGAGAACCGCAACCGTTTTTGCTCCGACATCGAGAGCACCTCTGTGAGCCGCGGAGTCAATTCCCTCAGCAGCTCCGCTGACAATCATTGCGCCCGAACGGCACAGCGAAGCGGAAAGCGCTCTGGCAATTCTTCTGCCGATATCGCTGCCCTTTCTTGCGCCGACAACCGCAATCGAAATTTTGTTTTTCAAACAGTCTAAATCTCCGCGAACATAAAGCACCAGCGGTAAATTAGGCAGTTTGAAAAGCATAGACGGATAATTTCCGTCGCCCGGTGTGACGATTTTCACACCGCATCTGTCACAGTCCGACACAATTTTCTCCGCTTTCTCAATCGGTGTTGCCGTGAGATTATTAAGCTGTCCACGGGTAAATATTCCCGAAATTCTCCATTCATATTCACCGGCAAAGTAAAGCGTCTTTGCGTCGCCGAAATACGAGATGATTTCATCGGTTTTGACGCTTCTCGAAATGCCGAGCGCGCTCTGCGCCCACACCCAGTAAAGCCTGTCGTTCATTTTTTCACCATTTCCCAGATAAGTATTGCCGCCGCAGTTGCGGCGTTGAGTGATTCCGCCCTGCCGCCCATAGGTATCGTAACCTTTTTCGAACAGGCATTCATAGTTCTCTCCGTCACTCCGTTGCCCTCGTTGCCGACAACACAAACGACTCCCGATGTCATATCAACCTCGTTTATCTTCTCGCTGTCCCTGTCGGGTGTCGAAGCGAGCGTCAGCATACCGATGCCGTTCGCCTCCTCAACAGTCTCTGCGGCATCCTCACGGCTGATTATGTTCAGGCGCAGAGCCGACCCCATTGACGCCCTGAGAGCTTTGGGGTTGTAGATATCACAGCCTCCGCAGATTATCAGTCCGTCCGCACCGAGAGCCTCCGCCGTTCTGCTAATTGCGCCGAGGTTCGACGGGTCCTGGACATTTTCAAGCAAGAGGTACTTTCCGTCGGCACGAAGCTTGTTATTTTCCCTGCCGCCCTTTGCCATACGGCACAGGCAGAAAATCTCCTGTGTGTTCTGTGTGTCGGAAAGCCTTGACGCAACCTCAGCGGAAATCTCATAGACCTCCTGAGATGCGGAAATTATCCGTTCGCACCTCTGCGGATATTTCTCCGCAGCCCTGCGGCTGAGGAACGTTCTGAATATTTCCGTACCGCTTTCGGCAGCGTCCGAGCACAGACGTGCGCCCTCAAGGAAGAACATTCCGTTCTCGCGCCGCGCCTTGGCGCTGTCGCGAATGCTGACGGCAAGCTTAACCTTTTCGTTGTTCTTTGCAGACAGAATATCCACCCGTTTTCCTCCTTTGCGTCTTTGTTCCGAAGCCCTTATTTGCGGTTTTTCACCGCAAAATTATGCGGCGCACAGGTACCGTAAAAAAGACAAATTCACGCCCCCTTAATAAAAAGGGGCGTGATAATTATTTATTTAAGTGCTGCCTTAGCCTTTTCTGTAAGAGCTGTGAATGCAGCAGGATCGGCAATTGCGATCTCTGAGAGCATCTTTCTGTTGAGCTCAATGCCGGCCTTGTTGAGACCGTTCATAAATGTTGAATAGTTCATTCCGTTGAGCTTGCAGGCTGCGGAAATTCTTGTGATCCACAGACGACGGAAATCTCTCTTCTTCTGCTTACGTCCGACATAAGCGTACTGACCGGATTTCATAACTGCCTGCTTAGCTGTTTTGAAAAGACTTGACTTTGAGCCGTAGTAGCCCTTAGCCATCTTCATTACTTTATTTCTTCTCTTGCGAGACATGGTAGCGCCTTTAATACGAGCCATGGTAACTTACCTCCAATTTTAAATTTACTTCTTAATTATTTGTACGGAATCAAACGCTTGATCTGCTTAACGTTTGTTGTGTCAGCGACAACTGTCTGACGAAGACCTCTCTTACGCTTTGTTGTCTTCTTGTTAAGAATGTGAGACTTGTTAGCGTGGCCTCTGATCGGCTTACCGTTCTTAGACATCTTAAAGCGCTTCTTTGCACCGCTGTGAGTTTTGATTTTAGGCATGGTTTTTTCCTCCTTATGAATTACTTAGATGATTTGGCTGCAATAAACATCAGCATTGACCGTCCCTCAAGCTTTGCCGGCTTTTCAACCGTGCCGTACTCCTTGACGGCATCCGCAAAATCGCTCATGGTGACAAGACCGTTCTCAGGGTGAGCCATCTCGCGTCCTCTGAAACGGATAGAGACCTTAACACGATTTCCGCTCTTAAGGAACTTAATCGCCTGATTGGCCTTTGTCTCAAAGTCGTGTGTGTCGATATTGAGCGACAGACGAACCTCTTTGACTTCAATGACCCTTTGATTCTTTTTGGCTTCTTTTTCACGCTTTGCCTGTTCAAAGCGATACTTGCCGTAGTCCATAATCTTACAGACAGGCGGCTTTGCCTGCGGCGCGATCTTTACAAGATCGGTGTTTTTCTCTTCCGCAAGACGCATTGCCTCTGCAATGGGCATAACGCCGAGCTGAGTTCCGTCCGAATCAATTACTCTGACTTCCTTGTCGCGGATTTCTTCATTGATCTGAGTTTCTTTCGTACCGATGTTCAAGCACCTCCAAATGCTCAATAATAAAATCAAAGCACGGATGGGAA